>Ga0308157_10002625_pt1 | contig 28591 bp, 33 predicted proteins | sample PhyBR1_FD_201035 | JGI IMG/M metagenome (GOLD analysis project Ga0308157, IMG submission 201035) | Phyllosphere microbial communities from UC Gill Tract Community Farm, Albany, California, United States - DLSLB.R1 | ecosystem: Host-associated > Plants > Phyllosphere > Unclassified | place: USA...
ATCCTGAGAGTTTTTGACGAACTTAAATATACTTTATCTAATAAAGAAAGCTCAACAGGAAAATACACCTCTGTTTCTATCGACTGTTTCGTATTGGACGCGGATCAGGTTATTAAGATTTACAAGCAGGTAGCGGAAATAGAAGGCGTGATGATGCTTTAATTTTGGTTTGAAAGTTGTATTTTAAAATCAAATTTAATGTTATGAAAAAGTCATTTTTCAAATTCCTTAATAAAATAAATGTTGCTATACTACCAAAATACAGCAAGAGAGATTTTACAAAACTCAATAAAATCCAGAAAGCGATTTTCGGATATCGTTATTTGGTTTTGATTAATTCATTAGATTAAATTCTTAAAAATTCAAATAAAAAAGCGGTTTCAAATTTTGAAGCCGCTTTTTTTTTCATTATTTAAAGACTGATCATTGGTTCTTTGCAGGAACCTTCTTTCCAGATGTTGTTGTTTTCATCTTTCACGTAGTCCAGCGTTTTAGATTTTGGTTTATTCACGAGTTGGAAAGTCCGTTTCTCATATTTATCGGTTTCGTCTGGTGTGAAATGCACGGTATTTTTATCCAAAGTAAATGTCCCATATATAATCTGCATCTGAGACGGATGTCCGAAGATGCGGCCCGAGTCTTCAACTTCCTTCTTTTTCACTGCATCATATTCCGATGTGGTAATGATTATTCTTGCCCGGATAGATGATCCGCCATACTCCAGGAGTGATTCCTTGTTATACACCATATTGCCCTTTTTTTCCCGGGTCGGGTAGATGTAGCATTTGTCCTTCGCTTCTTCAAGTTTTTTTGCAACGGGTGGCTCCAAAGGTGCCGGTCTCACAATCTTTTTTGTCGTTGTTTTTTTCTGAGCCATTGTAAAACTGCCCAACAGCAATGTAGTAACAAGGAAAATGTTTTTCATATAATGGATTTAAAGAGTTAACAAAACTTATTTCCAGAATGCTTTGAAACAAAAACCTCTCCAAATCTGGAAAGGTTTATCAAATTATACAGTCGGCGCCGGCGGCACAATATCCGGCAGGCCGCTCGGCGTATCGTAGATGACATAATCATTGTACTTCGCCTCGTCGGTTTCGTAGAAGATGTCCTGTCCTATGCCTGCATATTTTACAAGAAGTCTGTACAGAATGTTGAGTGTCTCAATGCGGTCTTCCGTGGCAACATCTCTATCTGAGATGCCTTTCGCTTGCGCATCTATGGCAAGATCGAGTGTGTCTTTCTGCTCTGTAAGTGTTGTAATTTTATCAGCAGTCAGGCCTTCGGGTGCAAGATCTTTCAGATATTTGTCTGCCGTTACAGCCATAATTCTGGCATTGCGCACAATTTCGGCATCAGGTTGTCTGGAAAGATCAGATCCGCCAAATTCCTTATACTTTGCGCTCCCTATGCCAAAAATATTTTGAGCCATATTCAGGATTGTCCGCATCGTTTTTTCCATCGCACTTCGGGCAGCATCTTTTTGTACGGTAAGATCTATTTTGATGGCATCCAACTGCTCGTCGGAAGGAAAATTTTCTACGGCGTTGCGGGCTTCGGTAAACTCGGTTTTCTTGGCAGGTGAGTAGCCTCGGTCTGAGAATTCTACAATGTCACGGTCTATAAGATTAATAAACTCGTCTGCTTTTTGTTTTAGAACAGCATCGGCAAGGATAAACTCCCGAGCAACAGGATTTTTTTTCATTTGTGTAATTGTTTATGTTTAGGGATCGAATTTAGAAAATATATACCAATGTCACAACTCTCTTCTGAAAATATAGATTTTGGTCGATCCTGCAACTTATTGATTTATAGTGAAATCTATGCATCTGATCCCACTAAGTGAATCAACGGCTCAACTAAGTGATACATTGATCCAACTAAATGATACATCCGCATAACTAAGCGAATCACTGACCTAACTAAATGAATCTATGCTTCAACTTAATAAATCAAAGGCACAACTAAATGAATCAATGATCTCACTAAATGAATCAGCGGTGTAACGTAATATGTTTTTGCGGTTTTTGAATATTTCAATAAAAAAACAGACATTGGTGGTGTCTGTTTTGGATTGTGTTTAGTCTATTGTCGGAAAGTTTATTGTTTTGTAAGTGTCCAGGTACCTTGCTTGTCTTTGTCTTTCCAGGTTCCTTTTTTATCTTTCAGGTTACCATACAGCGTAAAGCTTAGTGTGTTGGACATCACGGGTTGCAAAGTGCCATCATCATAGACATAGCTGGCAAGGTCTACTTCCGTACGGCCTAATGACCCTGTGATATTGCCACTTTTAGAAATTTCTATGGTCAGGGTTCCGACTTCGCTGCCGTTATAATTGCCGACCCATTTTCCCATAAACGGTGAGGTGTGATTTTCTTCTTCTTTCTGTTCCCAGTAGTTGTCAGAGATTCTGTCGCAGGAGATGAAGGTGCAGGACAGGATTAGAATTGAGAGAAGGGTTTTGGTTTTCATTGGTGGTTGTTTGGTTTGGGTAAATTTAATATAAAAACAGAGAGTCTGTCTGTTTTTATATTAAGCTGGCGCGAGCATCTTGCTCGTGTCTTTTAATATGTAGCACGAGCGGGACGCTCGCGCTAGCGGGGGGATGACATCTTGCTCGTGTCTTTTGATATGTGTAGCAATAGCGGGTTTCGCCAGCTGGGATTCTTATCGTGTAGAATATTTATCCTGAATTTTTTTTAGATTTTCTTCCAAGTTCTGTTCTATTTTATTATTGATTGTGATCCAGTTTTCATAATTAGTAAAATTAAAAGTTTGGTATATTTCTAAAAAATCCCAGAATTCGTTTTTAAATCTGTCTATGTCCCCATATATTCCACTTATTGCTAGTTCTACAAAATCATCGATCCCAGCTAAGAAATTTTTTTCCATTTGGGTTAATTTATTTTCACAGACAAATCTGTCTACTATTCTACTTTCTACTTTGATATTTGCAAAGTCCTTTAAAGTTAAATTATATAAAGTTCCGAATACAGCTCGTTGTGAAATTTTTAAATTGCAATTTGAAGAAAGTCTTTTGAGAAGTACAATTAGATCATTAATGTTAGTTGTCGTGGATAATTCTATAAATTCATATTCTGACTCACTTTCTTTTGATAAAATATTATCTGCCCAACTGTTTATATAATTCGTATCAATGATTCCACCAATTAGTAATACTTCGAAAACTTTGAATACTTCTTTATACTTAGTAGGATTTTCTTTCATTACAGATTTAGTTTAGATAGAATTAGTATTTACTTGATAGTGTTTTAGTCTGGTAATATTAAACAATTTCTCTTATAAATTCATTAGTGATCTTAATATTGGATGTGTCATAATACTTATCCATTCAAATTATTATCTTCGCAAAAGATATATTCAAAACAATAAAACACTGCTTGTGAAAACAAATCAAAAATCTGCTGCCATTGGTTTCATCTTTATCACGCTGTTGATAGATATTACAGGCTGGGGAATCATCATTCCCGTAGTCCCGAAACTGATAGAAGAACTGATCCACGCAGACATCAGCGAGGCAGCAAAGTATGGTGGCTGGCTGAGTTTTGCCTACGCCTTTATCCAGTTTGTTTTCTCGCCATTCGTAGGAAATCTGAGTGATAAATATGGACGACGACCCGTGATTTTGCTTTCGCTTTTCGGTTTCTCCGTCGATTATATTTTTCTGGCGTTGGCACCAAGTATCTGGTGGCTTTTCGTAGGGCGAATCATTGCGGGGATTACTGGCGCAAGCATCACGACTGCGAGTGCATACATTGCAGATATCTCTACGGATGAGGATCGTGCGAAGAACTTCGGGATGATTGGGGCGGCGTTTGGTCTTGGGTTTATCATCGGGCCTGTCTTGGGTGGCGTTTTGGGACATTATGGGGCGAGAGTTCCGTTCTATGCTGCGGCAGTTTTGTGTATGATTAATTTTATTTATGGCTACTTCGTTTTGCCGGAAAGTCTCAGCAAAGAAAACCGACGGGAGTTCAGCTGGAAACGGGCTAACCCAATCGGGTCTTTCAAATTCTTAAAAAAACATCCCGAGATATCGGCACTTACAACCGCTTTGATTCTAATTTACATTGGCGGACACGCCGTGCAAAGCAACTGGAGTTTCTACACAATGTACCGATTTAACTGGGATGAGCGTATGGTTGGGATTTCCCTTGGTGTGGTTGGCTTGCTGGTTGGTTTGGTGCAAGGTGTTTTGATAAGATGGATCAACCCGAAAATTGGTGATCAGAAAAGTATTTTTTACGGATTGATGCTCTATGCCGCTGGAATGCTTTTGTATGCTTTTGCGACGGAAGGTTGGATGATGCTGGTTTTCACGATTCCGTATTGTTTGGGTGGGATTTGTGGTCCGGCGTTGCAGTCTATCATTACCAAGAATATTCCGTCCAACGAACAGGGCGAACTGCAAGGTGCTCTTACGAGCCTGATGAGTGCGACTTCTATTATTGGACCGCCATTGATGACGAATCTATTTTATTACTTCACACATAAAGATGCGCCGTTTTTGTTTCCGGGTGCGCCGTTTTTTCTGGCATTCCTGCTGTTTGCGGTGAGTATTTATTTTGTTTCTATCAGTTTTAAGAGGAAGAAATCTTAGAGATAATTCTCTTGCAGATTTATCGGATTTTACAGTTGGGTTTAAAACAACCTGCTGAATTTGCACGAACGGTGAGGATATTAATCTTAATAAGATTTCGGGACGTAGGTGTAAACGTTGTAAGGGATGATTTTCTCTGCTGTTTTTTTAGCAATCAAGCTTCCTAAAAGGATTGGGAAGAATAATTCGTAACCGTTTGGAACGAGACTGCAGGTTAAAATCAATGCTGTGAAAGGTGCGTATATTGCAGCTGATAATGTGGCGGCAACTCCTATCAAAACAAAATTGATCAAAATCAATGACGTTCCGAAAAATGTGTTGCAGATAATCGCAAATGCCAATCCCAGGTAAGCTCCCGCCACAATGCTCGGTGCAAAAACACCACCGTCTCCGCCAGCGCCTAATGTAAGTGATGAGGCTAATGGTTTCAATAATACCAAAGCTAAGATTAAAAGTATGGAATAGCTTTGAGGATGAGAAATCAATTCATTCAGAGAATGGTAACTGTCACCGTAAAGAAAGGGGAACAGGCAAATAAGAATCCCGACTGACAATGCGCCAAGGTTAACTCTCAAAAAATTATTATTGATTCCTGAGAAAAAATCCTTCATTTTAATTACCAGCAAAGTAAAATAAACCGACAATGTTCCGCCCAATAGACTGAGAATCATCATAAATGGAACAGCAATCCAATTCCAATGCGTAACCGGAAAATTGATCAATGGTTTTGAAGGGAAAAAGTGAAGAAAGATCCAGGCAACTAAAGCTGCAGAAGTGCAACTTAGTAATAAGGTTTTATTGATTTTTCTGGCAATGACTTCCAAAGCGAAAAGGCAACCGACCAGCGGATTTCCAAAAAGAACTGCCACTCCGGCAACAACTCCTGCACAAATCAGTTCCAATTTATAGACATTGGCTGCGAATTGTTTTTCGTAAACCGAATTCCCGACCGTCGCAGTGGCCACAACAGTTGAAACCTCAATCCCTGTAGAACCCCCAAAAATAACGGTCAAAAATCCATTGATATAATGCGAAGGGATTTTGAAAAATGGCAAATGGTCTTTTCTCTGATCTACAGTTTTGTAAATCTCTGTGATGCCTTTGTTTTTTCGGTTTTTGAAAAGATATTTTCTAAGAAAATAAATGGTGGTAATCCCGATTGTTGGCAAAATGATGAACAAGAAAGCATTGCTGTCCTTCGCAAATTCAAATAAATGTTCCTGGCAAAACTCTGTGATTTTCTTGAGTGTTAATCCTAAAACTGATGCGATGATGCCGATAAATACTGATGAAATAATTAATTTGAAATAATTGTGCGTTTTTATTTTTTGTCTTTTCATTTTCCCAATCTCTTAGAGGTCACAAATTTACGCCAAAAAATATTTGTAAGTTTTTCTTGAATTGAGATTGATTTCTAAGGTATTTTTAAGTAAAAATTAATAAAATTCTCTGTATCAAATCTATAAATGTTTCTTAATTTTGTCAAATGGAATTGAGTATTGGAGAAATGCTGATGATTGCTTTGGCAATTGTTGTTTTGTTCGGCCCGGATAAATTACCCGAGATCGCAAGAGGTCTTGGCGAAGGTGTGCGCAAGATGCGTGGTGCTGTGGATGATATCAAAACCGAGATTATGAAAGAGGCAGATAATCCGCTTTCCGAAATCAAAAAAGAAATTGATAACGTGAAAAAGTCTGCTCAGGATTATAATCCATTAGCAGATTCCAAAACTTCTGCGGCACAAGAAGAAACACCAAAAATCAATCTTTCAGAAGATGAGTCTCACGAAGGACCTGTAAGCAGATAATCTTTATGAATGAATTGATTTCTCTTGATCAGCGATTGCTTTTATTTCTCAATGGACTGGGCAATTCTACTTTTGACCCGTTTTGGTTATTGGTTACGGGCAAATGGTTTTGGATTCCGTTTTATGTGATTTTACTTTACCTTGTTTACAAAGCCGTTCCTCGGAGAAAACTACTATTTGTCTTGATTTTTATCGCTATCGGCGTTACTATTTCCGATCAGTTGGCCAGTGTTTTCAAGCACGGTGTCGAACGATTGCGACCTTGTCAAGAACCTTTAATTCTAGAAAAAATGCGAATGGTCATCTGTGGCGGGAAATATGGTTTCTATTCTGCCCACGCATCCAGTGTGTTTTTCCTGTTTAGTTTTCTATCTATTTTAATTGGAAAACAATATAAATATCTTCCAGTTATATTGTTGTTTTGGGCGATTCTGGTTTCCTACAGCAGGATTTATATTGGTGTCCATTATCCAATGGATGTTGCTTTTGGGGCAGGAGTGGGTTTTTTACTTGGCGGAGTTTTAGCGAATCTTACAAAGAAGATTATTAATAAACAGTCGGTTTGATTCTGTAAATAGAAACTGAGAGGGAAATTTAAAAATAAATCTATTTTAATCGTTGTGATAGGGCTTCCCTTGCAGTATCGTTGCGGCGCGATAAATCTGTTCCACAAAAAATAAGCGAATCATCTGATGCGTGAATGTCATTTTGGATAAGGATATTTTTTCATTCGAACGCTGATAGATTTCCTCCGAAAAACCATAAGCGCCACCAATGAGAATATTAACTTTTTTCACAGAACTTCCCATCCAAAAATCAATTTTCTCAGAGAATTCCCGGCTGGAAAATTGCTTTCCTTTTTCGTCCAGAAGAATGACCAAATCAGAAGCATCGATTTGATTTTGGAATAATTTGGCTTCTTCCTTTTTCAGTTGTTCAGAACTGAGGTTTTTAGCATTCTTCACATCCGGTATTTCCAGTAATTCGAAGTTCCAGTGTTTCGGGATTCTGGGCAGATAATATTTGATAAGAGAGACAATTTCTTTATCGTCCGTTTTCCCGATGCAAATTAAATTAATACGCATTTAGTATATTTGTGGGGCAAAGATAACTGAATGGCAAAAAAAATACAGCGTTTTTTCCTCAAAATCAAGAACTTTTTCGATGGAGTTCATATTCCTGTTTTAGGGATTTCTCTGTGGAAGATGTTCAGAATCTACACTGATGCAATTTTCAAAAATCCTTTGGGAAGGCAGGCTGCCAGCATTTCCTGGAATTTTTTCCTGAGCCTTTTCCCGATGATTCTGTTTTTTTTGTCGGTTTTACCGTTTATGCCTCATTACGACAAGCTCCAGTTTTACATTTTCGAGGTTTTGATGCCGAGAGTTTTTCCTTCTCATATGCAAAGTGATGTCACGAGTTATATTCAGGAAAACATCATCCCGAATATGAAATCCATTAGTAATCTGACTATTTTATTATCCTTTGTTTTTGCTACAAACGGCTGTTTTACGTTGATTGGCGGCTTCAACAGAAATACAGAATTGCAACGTGGTTTCGTTAAAGAATATGCTTTGGCGATGCTGGTCACGATTTGTTTTCTGACCTTGGTTTGTCTCTCGATTTTTGGAATATACTACAGCGAGGTGGTTTTGAAGCTTTACACACCAACTTATGATATTGGCTGGTTTACCAAAAATATGACTAAGATTATCGGATTCATCTCTTTTCCTATATTTTATTTTATTTTACTGACACTATTTTATTGGGTCGGCTGTCTTAAAATCACAAGATTGAGAGAAGCAGTTCCAGGCGCAGTTTTAACAACTGTTCTGTTTGTATTATTGACTTATTTATTTGCTATTTACGTAGCGAATATTGCGAGATACAATGTTCTTTATGGTTCCATCGGTTCCATTATTTTGGTAATGGTTTGGGTGAATGTGAATGTGTTTCTTGTTTTGATGGGTAATGAACTGAATCTTGCTATTAAGAAAGTGAAACTTCAGAAATTGGTGAGGGAAGAAATGTATTTGTAAATCAGTTTTTTTTAATTCAATATTTAATTATATTTACATTAATTAATTTACTAACATCAAAATACACAACAATGGCAAAAGGTCAAGATGCTAAAAAAGCAATGAAAAAAGAACCGCTAAAAACAGCAAAAGAAAAAAAAGAAGCCAAAAGAGATAAGAAAAATGCTTCTAAAAGAGATTAAAATAAAAAACCTTTCAATTAATTTTGAAAGGTTTTTTATTGATTTTTAAAACCATAACTTATAATTACAGTCCGAACAACTCCTTGACTTTTGCTGTTATGAAAAATTACTGAAAGTATTTGGATAAAATCATTAGACACGCTTCACTTTAGAAACACCTTTGATGCCTTTCAGTTGCTTAAAGGTTTCTTCAAGTTGGCTTTTGTTCTTTACTTCCAGATTGATGTTTCCGGTAAAAATACCATCATTAGAAGAGATGCTCAAGCTTTTCATATCCATATTCATCGAGCCACTAATGACCGCCGTGATATCGTTTATCATTCCCATTCTGTCCAAGCCTTCGATTTCTATCTTGATTCTGTTTTTGAAACTTTCCGCATTCACCCATTTTGCTTGGAGAACACGGTAATCGTAATTTGCTCTAAGGTTAATAGCATTCGGGCAGCTTTCACTATGAACTTTGATCCCGTCCGAAATGGTGATAAATCCAAAAATTTTATCACCCGGAATCACTGTGCAGCATTTTGCGAAAGAATAATTCAGTTTTTCTTCATCCTTCCCGAAAACAATCATATCCAAATTAGAGTCAACTTTTTCTACAAATTGCTCTTTGTTAGACGTCTTTCTGAATCGCTGGAAGAGATTGCTCAGGATGCTTTTGCCGTCCGCATATTTTTTGATATCACCAATGTCAAAAGTTCCGTTTTGAAAACCGAGAAACAAATCTTGAGAAGTTTTAAGATTCAAATGTTTTTGTAAACCATTGATTTCCTCATCATTGAAGTTAAGTTTAGCGTGGCGCATTTTTCTTTGCAGAATCTCTTTTCCTTCAGCAGTATTTTGATTTTTTTCTGAATTAAGGATATTCTTAATCTTAGATTTTGCTTTCGAGGTTACTACAAAATCCAGCCAGTCAGGCTTCGGTTTTTGATTCTGAGAAGAAAGAATATCAATCTGGTCACCGTTTTGAAGTACATAACTGATTGGAACCAGTTTTCCATTGATCTTCGCACCAAGGCATTTTGTTCCCAAATCCGAGTGAACAGAGAATGCAAAATCCAATGCTGTGGCGCCAGTCGGAAGAATTTTGATTTCTCCTTTTGGGGTAAAAACGAAAACTTCTTTAGAGTAAAGATTTAATTTGATATTATCAAGAAGTTCCGATGTAGAAAGGTTTTGCTGCTGTTCCAAAACATCCCGAATCTCTGCAACCCAATTTTCGAATCTTTGATCGTCGGTATTTTTTCTGTAGCCTTCTTTGTATTTGTAATGCGCTGCAACCCCTTTTTCTGCAATCTCATTCATTCTTTCAGAACGGATTTGGACTTCGATCCATTTTTTGTCAGGACCCATCACAGTAAGGTGGAGACTTTCGTAGCCTGTCGATCTCGGCTGAGAGATCCAGTCACGCATTCTGGAAGGATTACTTTGGTAAAGATCTGTTACGATAGAGTAGATTTTCCAAGCCAAAAATTTCTCATTTCGAGGATCGGATTTGTAAATAATTCTAATTGCATAATTGTCGTAGACTTCCTCAAAAGTCACATTCTGCTTCTGCATTTTACGATAAATGGAGCTAATGGCTTTCGCCCTTCCTTTGATTGTAAAATTCAGATTTTCTTCTTTCAGCTGTTCAGAAACTTCTTTGGTAAACTCCTGTACATATTTTTCACGGCCTTCTTTGGCTGTTTCTAATTTGCCTAAAATCTCATTGTAAACATCAGGATTATTATATTTTAAAGATAAATCTTCCAGTTCGGATTTGATGGAATAAAGTCCAAATCTGTGCGCTAAAGGGGCGTAGATATAAGCTGTTTCCGCAGCTATCTTTTTCTGCTTTACGGGATGCATACTTTCCAGCGTTCGCATATTGTGCAATCGGTCGGCAATTTTGATGAGTATCACACGGAAATCCTCAGAAAGAGTCAAGAGTAACTTTCTGTAATTTTCGGATTGAACAGAAATATTCTGTTGATTCATCACCGATATTTTCGTCAGACCGTTTACAATATCAGCAATGGTTTCACCAAAGATTTTTTTCAAATCTTCATAGGTATATTCCGAATCCTCTATAACGTCGTGAAGTAGTGCGCAGGCAATGCTTGTCGCTCCCAAACCAACTTCATTAGCTACAATTTTTGCAACTTCTATCGGATGATAGATGTATGGCTCACCGGTTTTCCTGCGTTGATCTTTGTGCGCATCCAAAGCAATATCAAAAGCCTTTCTGATAAGCTTGTTGTTTTCCTCATCCAACGTTCGGTACGTGTTGGAAATGAGGTCTTTATATCGGGCAAGGATTTCCTTGTTTTCTTTCTCTAAATCGTAATTCATCATGAATGTTAACTATAACGAATATAATAAAATTAATATAAATTATCAAGCTATATTTGTCCTGCTTTTTTGCAATTATGTTATTTTGATGAAGGAAGAATATCTACACATTTTCAGACAATTTTACAGAATTACAATTCCGGTTTATACCATTTTTCTTTTGTATCTGATGTTTTTCGGATTCGGGAGAAGTCAGTATGATATTAATATTATAAGGCTTTTGCCAATGGTTTCGACCTTTAATTTTGTTAAAGAAACCATTGTCTGGAAAATGATTATCATCAATGTTTTAGGAAATATTGTAATGTTTACACCTTTCGGATTTCTTGGAATCTTGTTTCCGAAACTGAATGATTTTAAACTGTTAATCATTAATTTTGTCTCAGCCATTATCATTGTAGAAAGTCTACAATATTTCACAAGACTTGGCGTATTCGATGTTGATGATATTATTCTGAATACGATTGGCGTTGCGATTGGATTTTGGATATATAAATTCTTTAAGTTGAATAATCCATCAACCAACAACTGACAACCAACAACTATTATTTATTCAATTCCTTAGCGCGATTTTCTGCTGCTAAGATTCCTTTTTGTAGGATAGATTTCAATTGATTTTCTTCGAAAGTTTTCAGAGCGGCTTCGGTTGTTCCGCCTTTGGAAGCCACGTCTTTAATTAATTCTTCCAAAGATTTATCCGAATTATTGATAAGATGATACGCGCCCAACATCGTCTGTTTTACGAATAATTTCGAGAGATTTTCATCAATTCCCATTTCTGTTCCCGCTTTTATCATCGCATCGATGATGTAGTAGAAATAGGCCGGTCCACTTCCGGAAAGTGCCGTTACGCCATCCAAAAGTTTCTCATCTTCCAAATAAACCGAACGTCCGGTGGAGTTCAATAATCGTTCAACATTCATCAGTTCTGAGAAAGAAATACCTTCTGCTGCCGTATAACCGGTAATTCCCATCCCGAGAAGCGTAGGGGAGTTTGGCATTGCACGAACAACAAATTTGTGATTTAAAAATTTCTGAATTTTCTCAATGGAAATTCCTGCCATGATCGATAAAACCAAAGATTTTTCTGAGATTTTAAATGTCAAATTTTCTGCAACAAAAGCAAAATCCTGAGGTTTTACAGCAATGATAATTAAGTCTGCTTCCAAGTCTTTCACTTCATCAAAAGACGAAATCTCCGAATCTGGAAAAACCAATTTTATTTTCTCTTTTTTGCTTTCATTTCTTGTGATAAGGTGAAGGTTTTGAGGTTTTATCAATTCATATTTCAAAAACGATCTTGAAAACGATAAACCCATATTTCCTGCACCGAGAACTGCTATTTTCATTTGTGATTTTTTTTATTTTTTATTCTTGCAGATTTTTCAGATTCAGCTAATATTTAAATTTGCCAAATTGACTCTATCGGCGAGAATTTTTATGTTTTTAACAATTGCCACCAACGTCGCAAGAATCACCTTCCTGAATGATGTCAAGTTTTGAATTATTGTCAGAAAATTCCGTCCAGCTTTTTTCCAAAACTTCTGAGAACAAATACGTTGGTTGTGCACCAGAAATCGCATATTTTTGATTGAAGACAAAAAACGGAACACCTCGGATTCCCAGGTTTGAAGCTTCGGTAATATCTTGATTTACAAGATTTTTTAATTCTGAAGATTGAGCTGCATTGGTAATTTCATTTTTTGAAAAACCCAATTTTTCTCCGATTTCAGATAGAACTTCGACATCATCAATGTTTTTTCCCAAAATGAAATAAGCCTCAAACAACAATTCTTCCATTTCGTTGGCTTTTCCTTTTTCTTTGGCGAGCTGAATCAGCATTTGACTTTTGAAAGAATTAGAAACTTTCACTTCATCAAAATTAAAATCAATACCGGCGTTTTTCCCAGCCTGGATAAGGTTTTCGTGCATTTGCATAATTTGAGCCATCGGAAAACTTTTGATTTCAGAAAGATATTCGTAATGATTTTTGGACAAATCGGTTTTCATATTCGGATCAAGTTGGAACGAATGCCAATTGACTTCCACTTTATCATTCTGAGAAAATGCCTGAAGTGCTTTCTCAAAATTTTTCTTTCCTACAAAACAAAACGGACAGCGTGTATCACTCCAAATATCTACTTTCATTTTTTTATTTTAAATATTTATCTCAGAATTAAATACTATCAGCCAAAACCATTAACTAAATAATATTCACTTCCCGTTCCAACTCAATTCCATATTTTTCTTTTACAGAATCAATAATCATCGTCGAAAAATCAAAAATCTCTTTTCCAGTCGCATTTCCAGTCGCGTTGATAATCACCAAAGCCTGCAATTGATTCGAAGCAACGTTGCCAATTTGTTTGCCTTTCCAACCTGCTTGTTCGATGAGCCAGCCAGCGGGAACTTTTACAAAACCGCCATTGGGATAACTGGGAATATTCTCGAATTTTTGTTTTAAATCTCCAAATTGTGAAATCGGAATTGTTGGATTCTTAAAAAAACTTCCAGCATTTCCCGTTACTTTGGGGTCAGGCAATTTGCTTTGTCTGATGTTGATGACAGCTTTTGAAACATCCTGAATCGTTGGATTAATGATGCCCATCTTTTCAAGCTCTGATTGTATTGCGCCATATTCAACATCAATTCTGTGAACCTTTCTGGTCAGTCGGAAAGTTACTTCCAAAATCACATATTTCCCTTTTCCTTCTTGTTTGAAAATCGAATCTCTGTAACCAAATTTACATTGTTCAGTATTTAAAGTTTCAAGTTCCAAAGTTTCAAGATTCAGAACTCTACAACTTTCGAAAACATCTTTTATTTCTGTTCCATAAGCACCAATATTCTGCATTGGAGAAGTACCGACGTTACCTGGAATCAGCGATAAATTTTCTAATCCGCCATAATTTTTATCCAGACAAAATATCACAAACTGATGCCAGTTTTCTCCCGCTTTTGCGGTAACAACAATTTGATTATCATCAATAATTTCTTCAGTAATTCCTTTCAGATTCAGTCTGATTGCCATCCCATCGAAATCTTTGGTAAAAAGGATATTACTTCCACCACCAAGGAAAAGGATTGGGAGAGCTTTTGTGTTTGAGAATTTGAGAGTTTCAATAAGTTCATCTACAGAACAGGCTTCTGCAAAATATTTAGCTGAAACATCGACTCCGAATGTGTTATAAGGTTTTAGGGAAACGTTTTCCTGTATCATTATTTATATTGAGGAAGCAAATTATTCAAATTCGTTTTCAGCTTTTCCAATTGTTTATAACCTGCGGATTCTTGCGGAACGTTGTAGAATTCATATTCTTTTTCAGAAGTTTTGATTCTGAAAATTTGGTCTGGACCATCATAATGTCCACGTTTTTCTCCACTTTGAGTTTTGTCTAAAATAGCTGTATCGATTCCTGAAACCAATTTTTGCCAATCTGTAGCGTTTATTTTCTTTTTAATAGCCGGGAATTCTTGTGTTCTCCCTTCTCGTGCAGAAGATTCGATAGAGTCTTTTGTGGCGTTGATAAAAGTTGAACCACCTCTTCCAAAAGTATTGGTGATTGACACAGATTCGATAGACGTATTTTGCGCTGACGTTTTGCAGTTCAATAAGAAAAGCGAAAGCGCTGAAAGTATAAATCCAATTTTTATTATTTTCATCTTGTCTAATTTTTGGTTAAGCAAATTCTGTATTGTATTTTTCAATCGCATCTTTCAAAATCTCAACACTTCTTCGAAGGTCATTTTGATTCAGAACGTATGCAATTCTTACTTGTTTTTTTCCTAATTCCGGATTGCTGTAAAAACCGCCCATTGGCGCAACCATGACAGTTTCGTTGTTGTTAGAATAACTTTCCAAAAGCCATTGCGCAAATTTTTCTGTATCATCTACGGGCAATTCTACGCCACAATAAAATGCGCCTTTCGGCTTTGGACAAATCACACCCGGGATTTCGTTCAATAAGCTTACCAAAAGGTCTCTTCTTTCCGTATATTCTTCTCTTACTTTAGCAATATATTCTGCATCGTTCTTGTGGGCTGCCGTTGCAGCAATTTGACCCAAAAGTACTGGGCTCAATCTTGCCTGGGCAAATAAAATAGCGGCATCGTGGATTTTTTTGGAACGAGTAATCAAACATCCGATTCTTGCACCGCACATCGAGTATCTTTTTGATTCAGAATCTATGACGATAACGTTTTCTGCAACTTCTGGAAACTCGAACATTGATATTTGTTTTTCTCCATCGTACACATATTCTCTGTAAACTTCGTCAGAAATAATTACTACATCATGCTTTTTAGCAATCACAGCCAGTTGCTGAAGTTCATCTTTTGAGTAGAGGTAACCAGTAGGGTTTCCGGGATTACAAATAACAATAGCTCTTGTTTTCTCCGTAATTCTTTTTTCAAATTCTTCGATAGATGGTAATGCAAAACCTGTATCAATTGTTGATGGAACTGCTACGATATTAATATTAAAAGTTCCGGCAAATCCATTGTAATTTGCATAGTACGGTTCAGGAATAATGATTTCGTCGCCATCATCACAAAGTGTTGAGATAGCAAAATTCAAAGCTTCGGAACCTCCGTTTGTTACGATGAAATTGTCGGTTGTAAGGTCAGTAAATCCTAATGAATGATAATAATCTCTAAGTGCAATTCTATAATCCAGATTACCTTCTGAAAGTGCATATTCTAAAACTTTTAAGTCGATGTTTTTTACAGCATCCAAAGCAGTTTGTGGCGTTTCTATGTCTGGCTGGCCAATGTTCAGGTGATAAACTTTGATCCCTTTTTGTTTTGCTACTGTTGCAAACGGAACTAATTTTCTAACAGGTGATGCAGGCATATGCTGCGCTCTTTGCGATATTTTCGGCATTATTTTTAAACTTTGAAGTACAAAAATAAGCTTTAATTTATCAACAAAAAAATTAGTATTTTTGATTGAAAATAAATCCTCTGATGCAGATTTTTGTTGATACCATAGAAGAATATATTTCCCAAATTCCAGAAGAAAGGCGGGATGCTTTCAGAAAGTTGTTGGAAACTGTTGATGCCAATCTTCCGAAAGGTTTTCTACAGACAATGCAGTATGGAATGGTTACTTGGGTTGTGCCTTTGGAAACTTATCCGGCTGGTTATCACTGTGCGGAAAATACGCCTTTACCATTCATAAGTGTGGCTTCACAAAAGAACTTTATTGCCTTTTACAATATGGGAATTTATGCAGACCAAGAGATTTTAGACTGGTTTGTAAAAGAATTTCCAAATCATTCTAAAAAGAAATTAGATATGGGAAAATCTTGCATCAGGTTCAAAAAAGTGGAGGATATTACTTTTGATTTGTTGGGTGAACTTTGTCAGAAAATATCTGTGGATGAATGGATTTCGGTTTATGAGAAGAATTATAAAAAGTAATTTACTTTACCTTATTTTTGCGCCGCTTATTTTAATGAGCTGCAAAACCTACAACACTTCTATTTTGGAAAACGGCGATTTGCTTTTCGTACCATCTGTGGATTCTGGATTATCTGGAGCTATTAACAATGTAACTCAGACAGAAAAGAAAACGTCTTATGATCATATTGGAATCGTGAAGAAGGAATCTAACCATTTGTATGTTCTCCACGCAGCTCCAAAAGGCGGTTCTCAGAAACAAAAATTAAATTCGTTTTTAAGAGAGCAGACCAAACAGGGACAAAAAATCGATGTTTACCGTTTGAAAGAAGAATATAAGTCCTCAATCTCAAATTCCGTTTCGAAAGCGGAAACTTTGGTAGGAAAACCATATAATTTCAATTATATTCTGGATGATAATTCTTATTACTGTTCAGATTTTGTGGAAAGGGCGTTTCGTGATAATCAAATTTTCACATTGGAACCAATGACTTTCATCGACCCGAAAACCAAGAAAACCAATGCATTTTGGAAGAAATTCTATCAAGAAAAAAACCTAAAAGTTCCGGAAGGCGAACCGGGCTGTAATCCAAATGGTTTGGCGTCTTCTGAAAAATTGAGTAAAGTCGGGGAGGTTACAAAATAGGCCAAATTGGAAATTTTACGATTATAATTTGATGTCCAAAACTTGGCCGTCTTCCTTTATCACTACTATTTTGCTTTCTCTGTTGCTTGTGTTGTAGTTGTAAAAAAACTTATTATAAATAGGCGATGTGGATAAAGCCTGTCCGTAGGCGTTATAAGTTGTTGATGTTCCTGTCTGTTCTACATTGGCGCCTACGGCATCAAAGCTTACCAAACATTCTATATAATATTTCCCGGGTTTTATCTTATCGAATCTGAATCTGCCATTCTCATCTGTAGTTGTTTCTATTCTGTATTTGAAGGCTTCTTCTGAAAGATAATCACATTTTTACGGCTTTCTTTGGCTCTTCTTAGTTTATAGAATTCCTCAAAATACGGCGTGAAAGGGAATAAGGTAACTACTGTTCCTTTTGGAGCATAATGTTTTGCATTGGCCTGAGCATTGAGGCCATAAGTGTTCTTCTGCTTAGTTGCAGCGACTCCGGTAATGGTAGAAGTACCAAATGCAAGCATAGACTGTGCAAGATCCTTATCAAAAATCGTTTTTGGATAAATCACATTATTTTGGGCTGCAGAGAAAATCCCTGTGGTCATACTAATAAGTACGAATAGATTTTTCATGACGAATGATATTTGTGTTTAAAACGAAATTAATATTTTTTATGATTAAGAGGGGAAGTTTTTTTTAAAATTTAATTCATACTTATTTGGTGGGAATTAAATAATTTATATATTTGCAACAGAATTAGAATTAAATGAAACGCATCTTCTCTCAAATCATAATGTGTAACTCCAAGTAAATCATTGGATAGGGGAGAATATGTCATAAGCTTTACCTTTCCGGTAGAGCTTTTTTAATTCAAAATTTTTAGTACAATGAAACAAATAAATAAATATTATACAGACGAAAATACAGTAAGACTAATCGCGTTTTTTGTGATTGTTGTCGTCTCTTTATCTCTGTTTTTTGAACTGCCGTATTTATTATTGCTCTTAGTTTTTGATTTTATTATTAGGGCTTTAGGCTTATCACTTTCTCCTTTAGCCCTTTTTTCAAAATCGATTTTAAAAATATCAGGATTGAAACCAAAACCAATTTTTGCTGCTCCGAAAAGATTTGCGGCAATATTAGGTTCGATTTTTACATTGACAATTGCTGTGTTGATGTTAGCAGGATTTTACAATGTTGCCTTAGGATTTGGATTTATATTAATTCTTCTCGCAGGTTTGGAAAGCTTTTTCAAAATCTGTGTCGGTTGTTACATCTTCCAGATTATCGTTGTGCCTGTTCAAAATAAATTTAAATAATTCACCAAATACCAAAATATGACTATGATTTACAAACAAGAAACTACAGGCAATACTTTTTTTCCGAAATCGACAAGAGAGATAATCCTCGAAATAGAATTGAACGGGAAAATCAGATTCGATATTTTACTTTACACGATTTACAACCATTACAACGTGAATTACAAAATCGTAAATGCTAATATCGAATATCTGAACGGAAGCAATTTCGGGAACGTGAAACTACTGTTGAACATTACTGAAGACCAAATTGAGAAGATTGAAAACTATTTAGGTGAATTCAAGCTGTTAAGCTGCAAAATACCAGTCCTACAACAAACAAAGGAAGCGTCTTAAGATGCTTCCTTTGTTATTTTTTTAATGTATTCTGATGGAGATACTCCTGTTTTTTGTTTGAATATCCTGTAAAAACTTGCTTTGGACTGAAAACCACAATCATTGGCAATAGAAACGATAGTATATTTATTAGGATCTCCTTTTTCAAATTTTTTGAGAACTTCGGAAATTCGATAATCATTGATTAGGTTGTAGAAGTTGGTATTAAGGTGTTGATTCAGAAGTTCAGACAGCTTTTTATTGGAAATTCCTATTTTATCAGATAGATCTGTAAGATTAAGCTCGTCATCCAAAAAGATCTTATCAATTTCAAGTAGTTCATTCAATTTTTCTTTGATGGTTTCTATTTCTTTACTTGAAAAAACATCCAATTGTCTTATTGGTGCGCTCTTTTCCAAACTTTCCGAAAGATGATTCACATTATTATTTAAAAGGATATCCAGTCTGTTGTCTTCTTCAATCTTTTGCAATAGAAAATCGGGCATCAGTATTCTGGACTGGAACATTCCTTTGTATCCCAAATATAGGTAAAACCCTACGAATAAGAATGCGATAATAGTTCCTATATTCCAGGGTATTTCAGGTAAAAACATTTCATAAACTGTACAACAGGAATCAATTAATATAATCACAAAAAGCCCTAATATTAATTGCTTGTACCAGCTGAGGTCATTTTTTTCAAGGATAGAATAGTTTTCTTCAAAAAGACCTTTGAGCTTTGCGAAAAATTTTAATGTAATAATTATATATATTCCTAAAAATAAATTCTCTAATAGATTGAAATAAGGTTCTATTCCAAGATAAAAATTGTGAAATGATGTTAGGTAATCCGTTGCCATTGCTATAGACAAAGGAATATTGAAACATATAAAGACTATGAAAAAAGGAATAAGATTTCTAAGAAGAGGTCTGATGATCTTTTTCTGTGGAAGTATCAGAGACTTGAGTAAGAATAATATCACGGGTCCTAACAAATATCCAACGCCGTGACCAAAAAAAACGGCAATAGATCCAATTATACGTGACCGGTGTAGATAACCGTAATAATATAAAAGAAAGAAAAAGGCGTTGCTAAATAAAACAATAAGCAGTATCCGAGTAATGTCTTTACCTGATCTGATCAGAAAAAAAATCAGTAGAAAAATAAAAAACATTCCGGCAATCAAACCACAGTCAATAAGCATCTCCCAATTTTCCATACTGAAAAGTAAAAAAACTATAAGACTTTTGCAAATTTGATTGCCAGAATTTAATAAAATTTAATTTTTGATAATTTTTGATTGGTATTTGTTACCGATTTTTAATGTATAATTACCTTTTAGAAGAAGATTTGTTTTTATTTCCTGACTATTTCCAACCATTCCTGTCGAAATCTCTCTGCCAATCATATCATAAATGATATATCTAGTTCCCGATAATTGTTCTTTTGCTTTTAAATAAACTACATCAGAAGCAGGGTTGGGATAAACTAAAAGATCTGCTTTTGAATTTATATCCTCCATACCAAGATTTGTATTGTTAAGTTTAACAACATAAGAATCCCTGTATCCTCTGGAAGTAATATTGTAACTTCCGCCTCCGTCTGGGTTAATATTTGCAAGATAATCAAAAGCGCCTCCTATGTATATATTATCATTAGCATCTTTTGCTGCACAATGTGTATCTATGTAACCAACTCCGCCAAATAACTTTACGCTAGTGAATTTACCCTCTTTGTTTAATTTTCCTATAAAAGCAGTCATAAAATGATCTGTATTTTGTTCTAATTCTATATCATCAAACTTCACACTGCCGGCCATATATCCGCTAATAAAAATCTCTTGATTTTTATTAGCGACAAGGCCATAGCCAAGAGAAGAAGATTCCTCTGTCAAAGGTTTTACATGATTGGCCCAAACGAGTTTTCCATTATTATCAATCTTGAAAACAAATCCATTAAGCATGCTTTCTGCTGTGAAAGTATATTGACCATTATGCTGAACATCCGGACCAAAATCTATAGTCCCTCCAAAATATCCAGAAATGTATCCGTTGTTATTTTCATCCAAACTAAGGCTCATAGGTGTAATTCCGCTAGAAGCTGTGAGACTTTTAGTCGTTGTTACTTTGATAAAGTTCCCTGAGAGATCCAGTTTTAAGATAAAAGCATCAAATCCTTCGGCAGTAACCTCATGCGTTTGGCTGGTATCTGGGTTAAAATCAGTTGTGTCTTTGAAACTGCCTAATATGTAAAGATGTCCATTTTGCAATTTCATATCCGTGGGAGTTGTCATAAAACCACCAATTGTTTTTACCCAAGAAAGTTCCCCGTTATTTGATAGTTTCACAAAAAAAGAATCTACCAGCCCATTAGGTGTAAGAATATTTTCAGCACTGGATGGATCAAAGTCAACCGCTCCAGAAAAATATCCTGCAAGGTAAACATCTCCATTGGGTGAGACTTGTATACCACTGGTTTCTTCGTATCCTTCTCCTCCGATTCCTTTTACCCAGACAAAATTACCGTTCGGGTCAAGTTTCAGAACAAAAATATCTTGCGCTCCATGAGATGTTAATGTTTGCGGCACACCTCCCGGATTAAAATTAACAGTCTCTTCATAGATTCCTGTTACATATACATTATTGTTAGCATCTACAGTAATGGATGTTCCATAATCATTGGAAGTCCCACCTATGCCTTTAACCCAAAGTAATTGACCACTTGGCGAAGTTTTGGATATAAAGATATCATATATTCCATTAGATACAACATCTGTCTGTTGCAATCCTTCTCCGAAAATAGAATTATCAGTAAAGTAGCCGGTCGTATAAGAATTACCTTGTGCGTCTACAGCTAAAGAGCGAAGTACATCTTCTCCATCTCCTCCGAATCTTTTGCCCCAAGAAAATTCTTGTGCGTTAATTTGAACAACCCATAAAAGGATTGAAATAAAATAAAATACTTTTCTCATATTTAACTGATTTGTTTAATTATTAAGGCAAAATAAGTGAGAAATATGATATTAAAGTTCTTATTGGAAGCAGTGAGACACCAATATTTGATATTTTTTTGATTTGAATATTAATTAGTTAAATAAAAAAAGTGTTCTTAATGAACACTTTAAATTCTCCTAATGTCTGCGCCAATCGCTCTTAGCCTTTCATCAATGTTTTCATAACCACGATCAATCTGTTCGATATTTTGAATCACAGATTTCCCTTCTGCAGAAAGTGCAGCAATTAGCAAAGCATTTCCAGCTCTGATGTCTGGAGATACCATAGATGTTCCTCTTAGCGGCGTTTCCTGATTCATTCCAATGACAGTTGCTCTGTGTGGGTCACAAAGTATGATTTGCGCGCCCATATCGATCAATTTATCAACGAAGAATAATCTGCTTTCGAACATTTTCTGGTGAACCAAAACAGAACCTTTTGCCTGAGTTGCTACAACCAGTATAATTGATAAAAGATCCGGCGTAAATCCCGGCCATGGCGCATCTGAAACCGTCAAGATTGATCCATCTATAAATTTCTGAATCTTATAATTTTCCTGAGATGGAATATAAATATCGTCACCTCTCTGCTCCAATTCTATTCCTAATTTTCTGAACGTATTTGGAATCACGCCCAATTCATTCCATTTTACATTTTTGATGGTAATCTCCGATTTTGTCATTGCTGCCAAGCCAATCCAAGAACCAATTTCCACCATATCCGGAAGCATTGTATGGGTTGTTCCGTGTAGTTTATCCACACCTTCTACGGTTAAAAGGTTTGATCCTATTCCGGAAATATTGGCGCCCATTCTGTTCAGCATTTTACACAATTGCTGAAGATATGGTTCGCAGGCGGCATTGTAGATTCTTGTTTTTCCTTTTGCCAAAACTGCTGCCATTACGATGTTTGCCGTTCCGGTCACAGAAGCTTCTTCTAGAAGAATGAATTTACCATTCAGTTCTTTAGCTTTCAAAGAATAAAAAGCTTCTTCTTCATCATAAGAAAATTCTGCACCCAACTCTACAAAACCCTGGAAATGCGTGTCCAGACGTCTTCTTCCGATTTTGTCTCCACCTGGCGTTGGCAAATAAGCTTCTCCGAATCTCGCCAACATTGGACCCAAAATCATTACAGAACCTCTCAGTTTTGCACCGTCTTTCTTAAATTCTTTAGACTTTATATAATCGAAGTTAACTTCATCTGCTTTGAAAGTGTAATCACCTTTGCCGTTTTTTGTCACTTTGACATTGAAGTCCTGAAGAATTTCTATCAATTTATTCACGTCCTTGATGTCCGGAATATTATCAATTCTCACCTCATCCTCCGTAAGCAAAACTGCACAAAGAATCTGCAAAGCTTCATTCTTCGCACCTTGAGGCGTGATTTCTCCGCTCAATTTCTTCCCTCCTCTTATTTCGAAAGCACCGTCCATTTATCTTCTTTTGTTTTTATGATTTTGGAAATTATTTTTCCTGTTATTATTGTTGTTTTGATTTGTACTTCTACTGTTGTTTCTATTATTGCTGTTATTGTTTCTGTTGGTAGCATAATAGATTTTACTTTTATCCAGAGAATCCAATCCGGTAAGGTCCAATCTATTTTTAGAAAGTTCTTTTAGATGCCTGAAAATCACATCATCCTGCACGTGTTCTTTGTTGTAGACGTTATAGGATTTTTTCATATTATTGGCAATCACTTGGATCAGTGCATCTTTTTCATCGCCTTCCTCCAGAGCAATTGCGGTTTCTATCAGTTGCAGAATACTTTTTCCGTAGAATTTGTAATCATTTTCCAAAGAAGGATAATCCATTTTCCTTGGTTTTGTGATGAGGTCTTCTGCACTCAAAATCGGATAAGGAGAATCTACATCCAGATTGTGGTCTGCAAGAATAAAAAGATGATCCCAAAGTTTATGTTTGTAATTTTCTTCGTCACGAAGATGCGGGTTTCTCTGACCCATAAACTCGATGATAGCAAGAGCCATTTCATTGCGTTCTTCCTTTGTAGCAAGCGTTTTGCAATGCTCTACCAGTTGCTGTATATTGCGCCCGTATTCGGGCATAAGTAGTTGTGTTCTGTCGGTATTATATTCCATAATATTGCAAATATAAAACATTTCGAGGTCAAAGTCAGAAATTCAAAATCGAGTGTTTATTTTTTTCTTGCCTAATGAATTTTATTGATGTTCTATTGAAGTTCTTTAAATTCTGATTTGCTGTCAGGCTGAGGTTCTCAAAGCCTCAAATAAATTATTTTTCAATGAATTTTTTCCGCTGTTCCGCACTTGGCAAAAAACATTGATTTTCTGCTAATTTTTTTCTGTTTCGGGAAACCAGATTATAAAATTGATTTCCTATAAAGTTCGGAAGAATCTTTCCAATATTTGCCAAAGAATAGATACCTCCCAATTCACTGGCAATTCTTAATATCGCCTGATATCTGGATAAGTAAAAACTCTCGGGTTTCCAAAGATAAAGCGTGTCAAAAATTTGATTGGGAAGATTTCTTTCATTTAAAAATTTTTGCCCGAATTCTGATTGAAGAGATGAGAACAAAAACTTATCATTTTTATCCCTTTCCAAAATCCACTGTACCCAATGGTTGCAAAATCCACATTCACCATCATAGAAAACAATGAATTTATCTTTTAAATTGACTGAGATTTCTGTTGTCATAAGGTGTTTTTTTCCTGGATTTGTTTTTGAATCATTCTGAAATAATCTACCAATTGTTTTCGTTGCTCATTAGATAATTTGGCGTCAGAGTGACCTAAAGTATAACTTTCCAAAGGCATTTTCTGTTGTTCTACATATTCCGCAGCTTCGTTCAATTTATGAATTTGCCTTTTGGAATCGTAGGTTGCAAATGTAGAAAAATTTAGTTCCAATCTAGCTTCATCAATATGATTTTTCAACAACCAGCCAGCAGGCTGTAAGTAACTGTAAGCTGGATACTCAGTTTCATTAGAGTGGCAGTCATAACAAGAGTTTCTGATTATTTTTGCAATAGGTTCTGGTGTGTTTTTAATTTTCAAAAAATCCATTCCTTTGTTGGTTGTAGGATTGGTCTTGTCAATCGGGAAAAACTGAATGATAATGAACGCTACAAGCAAAACAATTAATACTTTTTTCATAGTTTGATTTTGAATTGAAGTTACAAAAAGCTCTCCAAATATTTAAAAATCAGGAACTAAAAATTATCAACCTTTAACTCTCAAACTAAATCTGTATATTTGCAAAAATTTTGGGCTTCGAAAGTCGAAGTAACCCATTCTTAATCAAGTCTTACGCTCATCAATCTAAACTTGAGCTGAGACCAAGAAACAAATTTATGTCAAATATTGTCGCAATCGTTGGGCGTCCCAACGTAGGAAAATCCACATTATTTAATCGATTATTAGAAAGAAGAGAAGCCATCGTAGATTCTACGGCTGGTGTTACGCGTGACCGTCATTACGGAAAATCTGACTGGAATGGTGTAGATTTTACAGTAATCGATACAGGTGGTTATGATGTGGGAACAGAGGATGTTTTTGAGATGGAAATCCGCAAACAAGTTCAGTTGGCTGTGGATGAAGCAACTTCAATCATCTTTATGGTAAACGTGGACGAAGGTCTTACTGACACAGACCAAGAAATCTATGAATTATTAAGAAAAGCCAACAAGCCCTTATATTTGGTTGTGAACAAGGTAGATTCTTCCAAAGAGGAATTGCCGGCAACAGAGTTTTACCAATTGGGTGTTGAAAAATATTATACTTTATCTTCTGCAACAGGTTCCGGAACTGGGGAATTACTGGATGATGTCGTGAACGATTTTCCAACGACTGAATACAAAGATCCTTTCGAAGGTTTGCCAAAAATCACCATCGCAGGTCGTCCAAACGTAGGGAAATCTACAATGACCAATGCTTTGCTGGATGTTGAAAGAAATATCGTGACAGACATTGCTGGAACTACAAGAGACAGTATCCAGACTTTATATAACAAATTCGGGCACGAGTTTGTGTTGGTAGATACTGCCGGAATGAGAAGAAAATCTAAGGTGAACGAGGATTTGGAATTCTATTCCGTGATGCGTTCTATCCGTTCTATCGAATATTCTGATGTTGTGATTCTGATGGTTGATGCTACTTTAGGTTGGGAATCACAGGATATGAATATCTTCGGATTGGCGCAGAAAAACAGAAAAGGAATCGTAATTGTTGTGAATAAGTGGGATCTTGTAGAAAAGGAAACCAATACAATGAGAGATTTCGAAGCAGCGATTAAGCATAAAATCGGACAGTTTACAGATATCCCAATTCTTTTCGTTTCTGCATTGACAAAACAAAGAATTTTGAAAGCCGTAGAAATGGCGATGGAAGTTTACGAAGCAAGGTCGAAAAAAATCAAAACTTCTAAACTGAATGAAGTGATGCTTCCGGTTTTTGAAGCATTACCACCGCCAGCTATCAAAGGTAAATTTGTAAAAATAAAATACTGTGTACAATTGCCAACGCCAAGTCCACAGTTTGTTTTCTTCTGCAACCTTCCGCAATATGTGAAAGAGCCGTACAAGCGTTTCGCAGAAAACCAATTGAGAAAACACTTTGGATTTACAGGTGTTCCAATCGAAGTTTACTTTAGACAAAAATAAAAACTCAACCCTTTCGGAATTTATTTCTGAGAGGGTTTTTATTGCATTAATATCTCAAATTTTAAAATACTAATACAACATCAATGCTTACAATATTATCAGATCAATTTTCACTTGTCAATTCTTGGATTAATGATTTAAGAAACGTAGAAGTACAGCAAGACCGTTTAAAATTCCGTAGAAATATGGAAAGAATCGGGGAAATTGCCGCTTTCGAAATCAGCAAAACCTTAGACCAAAAAGAAATCGAAATCACAACACCTCTTGATAAAATCACGGTAAAAGAAATCGAAACTCAACCAGTCATTACTACAATTTTAAGAGCTGGGGTTCCTTTGTTTCAGGGTATTCTTAACTATTTTGATAAAGCAGATTGTGGTTTTGTTGCGGCTTACAGAAAGCACGATGCGAACGATTATTTCTCCATCAAACAAGATTATCTGACTTGCCCCAAATTAGATGGTCGTCCACTGATTGTTGCTGATCCAATGCTGGCAACCGGCGCATCATTGATTGAAGCCATCAAAGATTTGTTAACTAACGGAAAACCAACTTCCATCCACATTGTAGCAGCCATAGCAAGCCGACAAGGTGTAGAAACGATTCAGAATGCTTATCCTGATGCAAAAATATGGATTGGTGCCTTGGATGAAAATTTAACTTCAAAAGGTTACATTACGCCAGGTTTAGGCGACGCAGGAGATTTGTCTTACGGAGAAAAACTGCAGAGATAAAAGTTATAATTGATAGTTGATAAGTGATAATCGATTTTTATCATTTATCAACTATCATCCATCAATTATTTTACACGTCCATCGCCATTACCAATATACTGATTTTTACATTGTCGGAATTTTTTAGAATTTCCCACGCGATATTCGAAATGGTGTTTCCGGTGGTGTAAACGTCATCAATTAAAAGAATATGTTTATCATTGACTTTCCCGGTCAGGTGGTAAACATTTTTTGTTTTCAGACGGTCAAATTGGTCTTTCTTAGCCTGTGCTTTTGAGTGTTGTGTTCTGACTAATAGATGATGATTGACTGGAATTTGATAATGGTTAGACAATTCGTTTCCAAAAAGATGAAGCTGATTATATCCACGTTGTCTCATTTTTTTGGGATGGAGCGGAACAGTCATGAAAAGGTCAGGTTTATCATTCTCAAAATCCAATTTTTCAATCGTCCAATCAGCTATATTTTTACCAATCTTTTCTCTTTTATTGTATTTAAGTTGCTGGATGATTCTTTGAGACAGACTTTCCTTTTCATACATCATCAATGAAAAACAATTCTGAACTGGGAAAAGAAGTGAGGTTTTTTCTTTCAGGCTATTACTCTCAACAAAACGATGATCAGAAAAATGAATTTTATCCAAACATAATTCGCAGACAACTTCATTCTTGTCAATTAGTTGGTTGCAATCCAGACAGCGGTTTGGGAAAAGAAAATCGAAGATCATTATTTGTGTTTATAAAGTCTAAGATATAAATTTTAGAGCAACAAAAAACCCCTTCGTTTGAAGAGGTTTAAAATTTATTTTAATGACTAAAATCACTAATCATTAACAATTTACCATTGATAATTAATAAAGCAATTTGTAATATTCATCAGCCATTCTATCACTTCCAAATTGGATTTTCACATCATCCATTGCGGTGTGAACAATTTTTCTCCATTGGTCTGGATTCTCGTAATAAGTCGGGATAATCTGGTTTTCCAAAACATCATAAAGGTTGTTGAGGTCAAAGTTATCTTGCTCTAAAGTTGGCCAATTATCGTAATCTGCTTTTGGAACAACGAACGAGTTTTCGCCGTGTTTCGCAAATTCCGGAATCCAACCGTCATCTGTGGAAAGGTTCACTGAGCCGTTCATAGAAGCCGTCATCCCGCTGGTTCCGGATGCTTCTCTTGGAACTCTTGGATTGTTTAACCAAATGTCAGAGCCTTGTTTCAAAGATTTGCTTAATGCTAATTCATAGCCTGTAAGAACAGCCATATTTTTATGATTCTTGCTTTCCTCAACCAGATTGTTGAACGTAGAAATCGCGCCATAATCCATTGGGTAAGGTTTTCCTGCCCAGATAATCTGAACCGGATGTTCCTTGTTTTCCAGCATTCTTCTGAAACGCTCTTTGTCTGCCAGTAAAAGGTCTGCTCTTTTATAACCTGCAAAACGTCTCGCCCAGACAATTGTCAGAACTTTGGTGTCGAAGATTTTCCCAGTTTGGTCTGCTACGATTCTGAATGCCCTTTTCTTAAGATAAGCCTTTCTGATATCAAATTCTGTGGCATCATTGTCTTCA
>Ga0308157_10002626_pt1 | contig 28586 bp, 24 predicted proteins | sample PhyBR1_FD_201035 | JGI IMG/M metagenome (GOLD analysis project Ga0308157, IMG submission 201035) | Phyllosphere microbial communities from UC Gill Tract Community Farm, Albany, California, United States - DLSLB.R1 | ecosystem: Host-associated > Plants > Phyllosphere > Unclassified | place: USA...
AGTTAGACTGTTGTTTAAGTCATCATCGCCAATTTGGTTTTGATTTAAAATTTTTGCTTGTAAAGGCTTAGCAAACTTTATACCGTCTTGAATAAGCGGGTCGGCAAGCGCATCCCCCAAATCGTAGCCGTTAACCAGCTCTAACAATAATTCATTGGAAATGGCAAAATCTTTTGGCAATAAATAGCGCTTGATCCGATTTAGCACTTGCAAATTACGATGATCGTCAATGCTTGTGCTGCGACCATGAGTGAGATAAGACGTTGGCATGACCATATCCGAGCTCTTATTAAGTTCTAAAGTTATGACTGCGTTAAATCAAGCGTATTTTGGCTGACCGAGTCTTTTAAGCTGATTTTAAGCATCATATAGCCTGCGATCCCTGACACAATTGATCCCATGATGATACCAAGGCGCTCATCAAATCCTGTCGTATTGCCGCCAAATGCAAGACCGCCGATAAACAAACTCATGGTAAAACCAACCCCGCAAAGCAGCGCGGCGCCATAAATTTGTTTAAAATTGACCCCTTGCGGCATGGTGGACAATCCTGATTTAAAAATTAGCCAACAAGCAATCATCACTCCAAGCTGCTTGCCGACAAATAGCCCTGCGGCAATGCCAAGCGGTACAGAATGGAACAGCTCACCAAGCCCCGCGCCTTGAAGCGAAATCCCTGAATTGACAAAGGCAAATAGCGGCAAAATCCCATAGGATACGGTATTTTGCAAATCGTGCTCCAACTCCTCAAGCGGTGAATGCTCAGGATCGGTTTTGTCAAACATCGGTATAAACAGCGCCAGCACTACCCCAGCAAGTGTGGCATGAATTCCCGATTGCAGAACCAAAAACCACATGATGACGCCGATGAGCACATAAGGCGTGATTCCCGTGACGTTTTTGCGATTTAGCAAGTATAAAAACGGCAAACACAGCGCCGCAAGCCCAAGCGATACAAATGACAAGTCACTGGTATAAAACAGCGCAATGATGACAATCGCGCCAATATCATCAAAAATGGCAATGGAAACCAAAAACACTTTGAGCGCGTTTGGAACGCGATTGCCAAGCAAACTTAAAATACCAAGGGCAAAGGCAATGTCAGTTGCGGTTGGAATTGCCCAGCCTTTTAGATAATCAGGGTTTTGATGGTTGAACGCGACATAAATGATGGCAGGCATGATCATCCCGCCAAGCGCCGCCGCCGCCGGTAAAATGATCTGCTTAACGTTGGACAACTCACCGATGAGCACTTCGCGTTTGAGCTCAAGCCCCACCAAAAAGAAAAACACTGCCATGAGACCATCATTGATCCAATGGTGGGCGTCTTTGGCAATGGCAAAGCTGCCAATTTGGATCGCCACAGGCGCGTGAACAAACGACTCATACCACGTCACCCACGGCGTGTTGGCAATGATCATGGCGGCGATGGCAGCAAGCGCCAACACAATGCCTCCTGAAGCCTCAAGATCAAAAAATGCCTTTAGTCGTTGAATTGCCATACCAGCCTCATATTTTGGGTCAAAATTATTGATTGACTTTAAATCTAGCAGAAATTAGCCAATTTTTGGCTTTTTTTATCACTTTAACTTTATAATAAGCGCAATTTCACGCCAGTTTTGTTCATTTTTGCAGCCGATCACGCAAAGTTTTGGTGAAATTACCATGACCTTAGGCGGCGCGGCGTTTTCTTGTTGGTTATTTTTATTCTATTTTCACAAGCGCTTCAAACCAAAATCGGGAAGTTTTTGGTCGCGCCGAAACAATCATTGTTCAAAAAGTGATGATTTGCCATCTATCTAAAAGGTTGGGTCATGGACGTATCGTTGTCAATTGAGATTATACTAATGCTTGCAGGCGTTGCCGCTTTAGCAGGGTTTATCGATGCCATTGCTGGTGGCGGCGGGCTGTTGACCATTCCTGCTATGCTGCTTGCTAATATCCCGCCAGTTATGACTTTGGGAACGAACAAATTGCAAGCATCGTCTGGCGCGTTTGCCGCTTCATTAACGATGATTCGGCGGCGTGTGGTTGACCCAAAAGCCATCAAAACGGCGGTGATAGCGTCCTTTATTGGCTCTGTATTTGGCGCGATTGCCGTTCAACTGTCGCCACCGGATGTGCTTGAAAAGCTGATTCCGTTTTTGATTGCGGCGATTGGGATTTATACGCTGCTTGCCCCCAAAATTGGGGCGGTTCGAACTGAGCCTAAAGTCAGTGAGGGCGTTTGGCAAAAAATCATCTCACCGATTATCGGTTTTTATGATGGCTATATGGGACCGGGCACCGGAATGTTTTTTGCGCTTGGCAATGTTGCGCTTCGCGGTCGAACCATTATTGAAGCCACGGGCGCGGCTAAAATGCTCAATTTAGCCAGTAACATCGGCTCGCTGATCTTTTTTATTATCGGCGGTAATGTGCTTTGGAAGGTGGGGCTTGCGATGATGGTTGGGCAAACTATCGGTGCTTATTTTGGCTCGCAAATGGTGATTAAAGGTGGCAGCCGCTTGATTCGACCGGTGATCGTTTTGGTCTGTTTGGCGATGGTGACCAAATACGTGGTTACTTAATTGATGTAAAAAATAAATTAAAAAAGCAAGCTTTTGACGGCTTGCTTTTTTTTAATCAAGTTAACTACTTTTCATCATCGCGGCGCAGACCATCGTGCCATTTTTCATCTGTGTTTGCCGAATGATTTTGGCTCATTCGCTCATTGAGCATGGATTCTGCATCACGGTGGCGGTGGCTTAGCGCTTCACTATCGGGATGGTCGTGGGCAAAGTCAGCTTGGTTACGGGTTTCTTTAGCGCTTGACTGCTCGCTGGCTTTTTTGACATCGCCATCTTGCTCATAACCGTGGTCGGGGTTGTCATCGCCGGTTGGTTTATCATGTTGCAGGTCTTCATCGACAATGCCATGACGACGCCTTGCTGCTTGCTTAATCGCCGCATAATCGGTCAATTGCTGAACGGCATTTTCTAAAGTATGCGGATTGTGGCGCTCCTGAGCCTGCCAAAGGTCTGAATCAAACACATCGGTCAGTAAAGCGTCAAAGCGCATGGCATTGTAATGAATGAGCACTTCGGCATCTTCTTCGCTGATCACACCTTTTTGACTGGCTTCAACCACATGATCCTCAAAGGTTAAGCCCTCAAACTTATCTTTATTTTCCGCCTTTTTAAACGTCTGCCACAAGGGCTCAATGAGCAATAGCGTTTGGTACGTCGATTCCAAGCGTCCGGTCACATCCTCCGGCTCGGTGTTGTAGTAAATCATCGATTTGAGATAATCGCGGAACGGATTGTCCTCAAAATCATCCATAAAGGTGTCGCCAAGTTTTTGCTTTAAGTCATCGCTCACCGGCGCAAAAATACGACCATTTGGAAAGGTGACAAACTGAACCAAGCGCGCGGCAAAGCGGTTGGGGAAGTTGGCATAAAAGCTAAAAAATGCCTCCTGAATGGTATAAAGGCTGTTTTTTAATGCCACTTCGGCATGAAGGCGCTCAGCAACCGATTTGCTGCCGTTTTGATAAAATTGCAAAATGGCGGTTGCGATAAATAAATGACCGTGAATGTCCGCCAAACGCCCTGAGAGCATCTCTTTACGCTTTAAATCCCCTGCCAACAGCCCAAGTGCCATGTCCGCCGTCAAGGCAAAGTCGGCGCTTAATCGGTTAATATGCTGATAATAAGGTCGGGTAAAGGCATCAACGAAAATGGGCGCATCACTGCTACCACCCAAATAACCTGCCACAAACGCTTTGGCGCCGCGATTAAACGTATAGCCTAAATGCTTAAAAAATAGCTTATCAAAGGATTTTAGCGCGGTATTTTTATCTTCGCTTTGCAGCAGTTGCAACTCATCAAACAAATAGGGGTGGCAGCGCATTGCCCCTTGACCAAAAATCATCAAGGAGCGCGTTAAAATATTGGCGCCTTCAACGGTGATCGATACCGGAATGGCTTGATAAGCGGTCGATAAAAAGTTGCGGGGTCCCATTTGGATGGCGCGACCACCGACCACATCCATGCCGCCGTTGATGACCTCGCGCATGGTTTCGGTCGCGTAGTATTTTGCCATAGCCGTCATGACGGACGGCGTGCCGCCTTGGTTAAGACCACAAGTGACTAAGTGGCGAAAGGCCTCTAACATGTAAGTTTGGCTTGCCATTTGGCTGGTGACTTCTTGAACGCCTTCAAATTTACCGACTGAGATTTTAAACTGCTCACGGATTTTGGCAAACGCGCCCACATTAAGATAGCTCATCTCGCTTGCCGCAGTTGATAGGGCAGGCAAGGAAATACCGCGACCAACGCCTAGGCACTCCATCAGCATTCGCCAGCCGCGACCGGCATTTTCAACACCGCCAATGATATAATCAAGCGGAATAAACACATCCTTGCCATCGACTGTACCATTCATAAACGGCGAGCCGCTTGGGTTGTGGCGCGGTCCTGTGATGACGCCCTCATGACTTGCCGGAATCAGCGCGCAGGTGATGCCATAATCGGTTTTTTCAGGATCGCCCAAAAGCCCTTCAGGATCATACATTTTAAAAGCAAGCCCAACTACGGTCGCAATCGGCGCCAAAGTAATCCAGCGCTTAGAAAAATTCATGTTAAGTCCTAAGACTTGACGACCCTCAAAGTCACCGTAGCAAACCACGCCTGTATCGGGAATGGCGCCAGCATCCGATCCCGCCTCAGGACCCGTTAATCCAAAGCACGGAATCTCATCCCCTTTAGCAAGCCCCGGCAGCCAGCGCCGCTTTTGTGCGTCCGTGCCATAGTGCATGAGAAGCTCGCCAGGTCCCAAAGAGTTGGGTACCATACAGCTCACCGCCGCTGTGGGCGATCGTGAGGCAATCTTACTCATCACGCGGCTTTGAGCATAAGAGGTAAATTCAAGACCGCCGTATTTTTTAGGAATAATTAACCCTAAAAAGCCATTGGCTTTGATAAATTGCCAAATTTCATCCGGTAAGCCTTTAAATTCATGTTGAATCTGCCATTCATCGAGCATGGCACAAAGCGCTTCCACCTCATTATCCAAAAAGCTTTGCTCATCTGCCGACAGTTTTGGATAAGGATAATTGGCAAACGTATGCCAGTTAGGCGCGCCCATAAACAGCTCTTTTTCCCACCAGCTGGTTCCGGCATCCAACGCCTCGCGCTCGGTGTCGCTCATGCTTGGCATCGCCCCTGCCAAAATTTTATAAACGCGCTTGGTAATCAAGCTTTGGCGAAGTGGGGAGATTAAAAGCACCAAGCACAACAGCGCTATGGGCACGCCCAAAATCAGTGACCATGGACTGATAAAAGCGCAAACGGCTACAGTGATTAGTGCAAAAATACTGCCCGTCACCCGCGATAATGACAGCAAAAAGATGGCTAAAACCATTGCCAACTCAATGATGACTGCCAGAATAAATAAGCCAATCGCCATGACGGTCTCCAAACAATAAATAATAAAAATGAATAACTAACGTTGTTATGGTTTTAAAAAGTTGCCGCTTTATCTTAACCGGAAAAAATGGTCTTGGTTAATTAAACCACGGCGATGGTTTTACCCTCAGGTTAATAAGTGCTGAGCCTTAATATACAATTGGTTAGCAATATGAAATATTCGCGCATAACTATCAAGGACAATTGTGCTAATCTGTGTCAAAAAACTGTATCAAGTCATGTTTTAGCGCTTTTTTAATCATATTTTGCCGAATTTTTGATCAGCTTTAGTGGGAAAATGGCGCTCGATTCATTTCTTTATAAGACAATACTTCACCAATACCAACAATGATATGATCCACCAAAATCAAATCGATGAGTTCGCAAGCGGCTTTTAATTGGAAAGTTAACTCATCATCAGCGGTGGATGGCGCAGCTGACGTTTTTGGATGATTGTGGGCGATGATCAGCTGGGTTGCTGAATGGCTAATCGCGTGGCGAAGCACATGCTTGATACAAACCGAGCAGCTTGATATCCCGCCGGTAAATAAAATCTCAAAATCAATCAGCCCAAGCGCATCATCCAAGCACATGACAGCAAACACCTCGCGCGGCTCACGCGAAAGCTGTGCGCGAAGGTAGTCTTTCACCATGGTTGACTTGGCAAAATGCTGACCGGATTTCAGCTGACCGTCCAAATAGCGAACGCCCATTTCAAGCGATGCCATGATCTGCGCGTATTTAGCAACGCCCATACCATGACACGCCAAAACGTGGTCTTTGGGCGCGGCAAGTAAATTGGCAAGGCTGCCAAAGTGGTCAATCAGCTCGCGCGCCAAATCAATGGCGCTCAGCTTTGCCGTTCCGGTTCGTAAAAATATTGCCAAAATTTCAGCATCACTTAAGCTTGCCGCGCCAAATTTAAGCAGCTTTTCGCGGGGTCGGTCGTCCTCGTGCCAGTCTTTGATTGCCATGGCTTGCCTTTATCCTTGGTGATAATGATGCGCTTATGATTAAAATTTTGCCAATTGACCAAGCAAATCAAAGATAAATTGCGCAAAATATTACCCAATTTCGCCCAAAATTGATACCATAAGCGCAATTTTTGCCCATTTTTAATATTGAAATCACCCTTATGACCAAAATTGTCCTTGCCATCACCGGTGGTATCGCCGCTTATAAATCCGCTGTTTTTGCGCGCTTACTGATCAAAGCCGGCTTTGAGGTTCGCGTGATTATGACCCAAGGCGCTCAGGCGTTTATCACGCCATTAACTTTGCAAGCGCTGACCGGAAATCCTGTGCATTTAAGTCTGCTTGATGAGGCTGCCGAAGCCGGAATGGGGCATATTGAGCTTGCCAAATGGGCAGATTTGGTCATTATCGCGCCCGCTTCTGCCAACACCATTGCAAGGCTTGCCATGGGAATGGCGGATGATTTACTTGCCACCGTTTGCCTTGCCACCGCCGCGCCGGTATTGATTGCTCCTGCCATGAATCAGCAAATGTGGTCGCATCCGGCAGTCAGTCTTAACATCCAAACTTTGACTGATTTAAATTATCACATCATTCAACCTGACAGCGGCATCCAAGCTTGCGGCGATGTTGGGGCAGGGCGGCTTCCTGAGCCGGAATCGCTACTGGCGCAAACTCAGCTGTTTATTGCTCAATCTAGCACACCGCAATCTTTAGCAGAAAAACGCGTGGTCATCACCGCAGGGCCTACGGTTGAAGCCATTGATCCGGTGCGCTATTTGTCCAATCACTCCTCAGGAAAAATGGGATTTGCCTTAGCCAAAGCTTGCGTGGCAGCAGGGGCAAAGGTGACGCTGATTGTCGGCGGGAAAGTTGCTCTGACAACGCCAATAGGGGTTACCCGAATTGATGTGCTGTCTGCTGATGATATGCTCAACGCGGCAACCGCTTGCGTTGCCGGAACGCATCCGGCGCTAATCACCCATGACGACCATGACCACGTTCATGACCACCATCATCATGAGCACCACCACCATCACCACGACGATTGCGACTGCGATCATGACCACGACTTTGATGCTGACCAATTAAGCCAAAACCAAGCTGCGGATATTTTTATTGCCACCGCCGCCGTTGCTGACTACCGAACTCGCGACGCCGCCCCGCAAAAAATCAAAAAAACGCAAGACACCATGACGCTAGAGTTGGTCAAAAATCCTGACATTTTAGCGACCATATCAAATGCCAATCCAGACTTGTTTGTCGTCGGCTTTGCCGCAGAAACTCAAGACGTTGAGCACTACGCGAAAAAGAAGCTGATTGATAAAGACTTAGACATGATTGCTTGCAATGATGTGTCGCGTGCCGATATTGGCTTTGCCAGTGACAATAACGCCATGCAAGTGTTTTTTGCGGAAAAATACCAAACCGCAAGCGTGAATTTAGATAAAGCGTCCAAAGACGATATTGCTCAGCAATTGGTCAGCTTAATTGGGACGACCATGGTTAAACGCGATAACCGCAATTAAGCCATTTTTATAAAAATTATGGGTTAAAAAGTTACTTATTAAAAAAAATGCGTTGGGCGGCGCGAAAGGTGTTGCAGTGGGCTTCGACCACATCGTTAATGTCCTCAGAATAGCCGCCGCCCATGACTATCGCTACCGGAATTTGCGCGTCTTTTGCAAGATTTAATACCATCTCATCACGGGCAAGGCAGCCCTCAGGCGTCAGCGCCAATTTGCCAAGTTTATCGGTTGCCAAAACATCAACCGCCGATTGATAAAAAATTAAATCCGGCTGAAAGTCGCTGATTAATTTTGGCAAGGTATCGTGCAAAATTTGTAAATATTCTGCATCTCCCGTGTCGTTGGCAAGCTCAATATCCAAGTCCGAAATTTGCTTGCGAAACGGGTAGTTTTTTGCGCCGTGAATGCTAAATACAAACACGCGCGGCTCATCTTTCATGATTGCGGCATTGCCATTGCCTTGATGAACGTCCAAATCGACAATCAAAATCCGTGAGGCCTCCCCGCGAGACAGCAGCAAATTGCTAGCAATACAAACGTCATTAAATACGCAAAAGCCCTCACCGTGATCAGCAAAGGCATGATGGGTGCCGCCTGCCACGTTCATCGCCACGCCAAATTCTTTGGCAAATAGCGCACATTCATAAGTGGCATGTGCAATATAGCGACCGCGAGTGACCAATTCTGGCGTCATCTCAAAGCCGATCGGTCGAGCTTCTTTGGCGCTTAACGTTTGCGTTTTTAACTTGTGCCAATATTCTGCCGTGTGAGTGGTTAAAATTTCTTCCTCGCTTAAAAGCTTTGGCGCAAAAAAATTGTCCGCGGTAATCGTGCCCTCTTTCAATAAGCGCTCAGGAATCATGGTGTATTTTTGCATGGGAAAGCGGTGTTTTTCGGGGACTTGGTATCGAAACACCTCAGAGTAAGCAATTTTTAGCATAATGAATCAGTCATTGTTAAAATTAAAGCGTTATTGAATTTATTGAACAAATTCGGTCGGCAAAAAAAACGTCCGCGATTGCGCCTCTTGCCGAAGCTCTTCAAGTAGCGTTGGCAAGTCGTTTGAGGGATCGCTGGTATTGATTAAGTCGCTAAAAATCTCAAAGCTCACCGTGGTCATTGCCACTACGCTTTGCAATAAGCTCTCGATAATATCTTCATCAAGACCAAGCGCCTCGATATCGATGGCATTTTTATAGCGAACTTCGCCGTCGTTGATGTCCATTTCAAGATTGCCGATAATCATATCGTAGTTGATTTGGGTGATGAGCAGCATCGCCGCGCTTTGGTGGGATTCTGGAATCAAAAACGGCAAAATGCCATAAACCGCCAAAAAGTGGTTTTGCTCTTGAACGCGAAATAAATAGCCGCAATCGATGTCTTTATTTTTCATTCGTAAGGACAAATGATGCGACTGCTGCAAGTCACTATCGCGCGGCGCGTAATAGGTATAGTGCCACTGTTTTTGCTCAAAATAGCCTTTGATAAAATCGGTAATCGGGGTGGCATCTGAGCTTATGCTGTCAAAAAACGGCAACTCATCGTCGTTTGGGACATGACGGTTAGCGTTCTGCGGTTGTTGCGACTCCTCATTTTGAACAGATTCCGGTTGCGCCGAATTGTCCGAGGCGGCGGCGTCAGAACTTGCTTGCGGTTTTGCCGTATCATTATTTTCGGTCGATTGTTTGGTCAGCAGCTGTTTGATTTTTTGCCAAACGCTGATTTTAGGAAATTGACTCATAAAGGATGGCTCAAATTGACCACGTTTGGCAAAGTAACTAAGTTATCTAACATAAAATTTTGATTACTCATGATTTAAGGCGTTTGCCATATTTTGCGAAAGGGCTAATGATTCAAAATCGACTTGTTGATAAAAATCGCTCAGCATCTGCTTGGTGGTGGTCATAACCCACGAGCTTGCCAGCGCATCTTGAACCAAAGGCGAGATCAGTCGCGCAATTTCAATGGAAGCGGCAGGTTCTAAATGTAAGCCTTTAGCAATTTGACCAAAACTGTCCGATTGATGGCGCTCATACCACGCCATTAATGCCGCATTTAATAATTGCTGCAGGTAGGCTGAGTGCCGAAGCCGATCAAAGCTTTGGGAAAACTGGGCTTCCATCATATCAATGCTGTTATTGCTGTCGTCATTGTCAAGATAATGCTGAAGGGTGCTTGCCGGCAAATCTTTGACCCCTGACCAGCCTTTGATGAGTAGTCGCGTCACTTCATCATTGGATAAATGAGCGTTGGCATTGGCTTCAGCGCGAAGGCTTAGCTCTTTAATATTGCGGTGCAAGTAGCCTTGAAGCTTGTCATCAAGGCTTTTGTTGGTGGCGCGCTCAAACGAGCTTCGACCCATTTTCATCAATTTACCAACGCCGCCAGCTTTATCAAGCGTGCCTTCCATAAAGTCGTTAATGGCATGATATAAAGTCTTAGTCAATAAATCGGCAAAGGTATCGTTGCCAATGATCGCGTGGATGAGTGCGGCGCGTTGGTCATCATGGCGGCTAATGTATTGAGCAAGGCTATTGATCTGATCATCATCGATAATGCTGGATAAGGGCGTGGTATCATTGATGGGATGATAAATGATCGCCTGAAGTATGGCGCGAATGTCGGCGCGAACCATGTCGGTGAGCGGATAATTAAGAAGCCAATCGCTCACCAAGCGCTGCAAATCTTTGGGCGATAAATAGCGCTTAAGCGGCTGCTGATATCCCCAAGCGATCGCCTCCAAAATAAGTTGCTGGCTTTTTTCATTCAGCCACGATTGCATAAAGGTGGCTTGAGCATCAATCAGCGCGTTTAGTTGCGCTTGGTGATCATTTTGGGGCGCGATTGCGGCGTTTTGCAAAGGTTTTGAGGTCATTATCATCGACTATTTGTTATACTGTGGGCAAAAATCGTTTGGCAACGCCGTTTTGGTGGCAAATTTGGCGATTGGCATAGCTTTGCTATATTATGCCATGATTTGCTTGTAAAAATGAGCAATCGCCATTTCAGCTTTTGATTTATTGTTTACTTACTTGTAACCGTTTTAGGTTAGCAACTTTATCAACAACGATGGTGACCATGGCTTTGCAAAAACCGCTATTATCCTTAAAGGACTTGACCGTTCAGCGCGGTGAGCTGCCGCTTTGTCTTGGGGTCAATCTTGACTTAACGATTGGTGATATTTGTCATATTGTCGGCGACAACGGCACGGGAAAAACCACGCTTTTAATGCAGCTTGCCGGACTTTTGCCAATTTTGCAAGGTGAAGTTGTTTATCAAGGGCTAAAAAGTATTCCCATTCAGCCGCTTTTTGTGTCGCATCAGCTTGGCATCCATCCCAATTTAACGGTGAAGCAAAATTTAACGTTTTTGCTCAACTTATATGGCATGAGTCCCACGGCGGCGGATATCGACGAGGCATTAGCTTGGGTGGGGCTGCAAGGTTTTGAGATGCTGTCCTCAAGCCATTTGTCAGCGGGGCAAACGCGCAGAGTGACGCTGGCAAGGCTTAAGCTGATGACCGCTGAGATGACGCCGCTTTGGCTGCTTGATGAGCCGATGACGGCGCTTGATGTGGCAATGGTTGCCAAAATGGAAGCGCAAATTTTGGCGTTTAGCAAAGCGGGCGGTACGGTGCTCATGACCAGTCATCAAGCGGTCAAAGTCGCCAGTCGTCATCTTGATTTGTCCGAATTTATGGTTTAGCCCAAGGAATGATGATGACAAAAAATATTGAGCAAACCGATCATTATCGTCCGGCGTCTTGCGGCATCAGTTTGGCGCAGCTTTGGCGGCGTGAGTGGCAAGTCAAGCAGCAAGGCGCGGTTCAATGGCTGTATCCTTTGGTGCTGTTTTTGGTCATTATCACTTTATTTCCCCTAGCAGTTGGTAGCGAGCCGCAACTGCTTCAGCGCTTAGGCGTTTCCGCCGTTTGGATTGCCGCGCTCATCTCGTTGGTGATGGGCGTTGATGGCTTATTTAAACCGGCGCTTGATAATGGCACGCTTGCGCAATTGGTGGTGGCTCAAGCCTCCTTGCCGCTTTGGGTGCTCATTCGCTTAACCATTCATTGGATTTTTAGCAGCGGTATTGTAGCATTGTTAAGTTTGCTTGCTGTGCCGTTGTTCCAATTAAGCTGGTTTGAAACTGGCATTTTAATGGTGTCAATTTTGACCGGAAGCCCAATGCTGCTCATGCTCTCAGCCATTGCCAGTAGCTTGACGTTATCACTCAAAAATGGCGCGGTGCTTGTGCCTTTAATTGCATTGCCGATGCAGCTTCCGGTACTTATTTTTGCCACCGGCGCGGTCGATTTGTTTGCCACAGGATTAAACGGTTTGCCCATTTTGGCGCTACTGCTTGCCGGAAGTATTGTGTCGGTACTTGTGATGCCTTGGGTGATCGCGCAGACGCTAAAAATGGCTTGGCTCAACTGATTTGGTGCAACATCTTTTGCGGCAATGGTGAACAAATCTTGCAATATTGCTATAATGAAATCAGGTGATTATTAACGCTGGCAGGTCGCTGATTTGCTGCTAAAACATAGGTTTATCTTCATGCCCAACCCAACCCCTGCGTCATCAATGAGCTTTTGGCAGCGCCTTTGGCAAGGTTTTTTGACCACCGTTGGCACCAAGCAGTTTTTTCGGATTTTTGCGCCTTGGGTCAAGTGGCTTGCCATCCTTGCGGCGATTTGTTTGACCATTGGCAGTATTTGGGGGCTGGCATTTGCGCCGCCGGATTATTTACAAGGCAACAGCTACCGGATTATTTTTATTCACGTTCCAGCAGCAAGCCTTGCCATTTCCATTTATTTTGCTTTAGCGATTTTGGGCGTGATTTATTTGGTTTGGAAAATTAAAACGGCAAATTTGGTCGCCCAAGCCATCGCGCCAATCGGCTTTTTGCTTTGCGTGATCAGCTTGCTCACCGGCTCAATTTGGGCAAAGCCAACTTGGGGAACCTACTGGGTTTGGGATGCAAGGCTGACCTCAATGCTGATTTTGGCGTTTTTGTACGCTGGCGTCATGGCGCTGTTTGCCGCCTTTGAGCACACGGCAAATCGCGGTAAGGCAGCAGCAATTTTATCCATTGTTGGCGCGGTCAATTTACCGATTATCAAGTACTCGGTCGAGTGGTGGAACACCTTACATCAAGGCGCAACGTTTACCTTAACTGCCGCGCCAAAAATGTCTGCAAACATGTGGATGCCGCTTTTGCTGATGATTATCGGCAGTTATTTATTGGTGGCAACGCTTGCCATTTATCGCACCAACACCTTGATTTTGTACCGCGACCAAGGCAAAGCTTGGGTCAAAGATTACGTTCGCAGCCAAAATAAATAACAGGAGCGCGTCATGCAGCCGTATTTTTATAATTTTGCGGATTTTATCGCCATGGGAAATCATGGCGCGTTTGTTTGGTCGTGCTGGGCGATTACTGTGGGCGTCATGATCGCGTTTATTTTTTATAGCCGCCGTCAACGTCAAGCGCTTATTAAGCAGCTTGCTATCCAAGACATCCGCCAATCTGGTCGCCAAAGATCCGCAAAATCGGCTCAAAATCTCGATTAAAATTTAGCTTATCATCAGCAAAATCATTGCCGATATCGCTTATGGTTTTTGGCAAAAAATGTTATCATATCAGTAAGATAAGTTATGAGGCTCTAGAATGAATGCCGTTCGTCGCAAAAAACTCATGTGGGTCATGTTCACGCTAATTGGCGCTGCCATTGCAGTTGCCTTAGTCATTTATGCTATCGGTCAGCAAACCGATTATTATTTTGATCCAACGGCGATTGCCCATAACGAAGCGCCTCAAGATAAGCGCATTCGCGCAGGCGGCATGGTGGTTGCAGGAAGCGTTCAGCGCGCGCCCAATGACCCGTTAAGCGTCCAATTTGCCATTACTGATTTTAAATCGACCGTTCCTGTGACTTATCAAGGGATTTTGCCGGATTTGTTTGCAGAAAATTCAGGCGTCGTTGCTACCGGAAAAATGCAAGGCAAAACTTTTGTGGCAAGTGAAGTGTTAGCAAAACACGATGAAAACTATATGCCGCCTGAAGTTGCCAAATCTTTAAAAGCCAATAACCGCAGTGGCGCCACCCCAACTTCTGAGCAATACAATCCTGCTGAAAAGGTTCATGAAACGACGACGTTGGTTCAGTAAGCCCGTTAATCATAAAAAAGCTGCAATGCTGCAATAATGATTGTGGCTTTTTTTTATGAAGTGAAAGGTTTACGTAAAAAACACGTATAAAAAAACGCCCATCGTAATGAGCGTTTTAAAACAGCCGTTCTGCTTATTTTGTTTTTTCAGATTCGCTAGCCGCCGTATTCGTTTTGGTAGTATCAGCCGCTTTTTCTTCACTGTTTCCCATGTGCGCTTTATCATCCGCACCCCAAATTTTGGGATATTTATAGCCTGGGAAGCTGTCGTGAGCGTACTTTTTAAAGGCGTCCGAATTGTAAGCTTCGGTGATGTCTTTGACCCATTTTTTATTGACGTCAGAAGCTTTTACCGCTGACCAGTTCACGTAAGCAAAGCTTGGCTCTTGGAACAAGGCATCGGTAAGTTTGATGCCAGCGTCGGTGGCGTAGTTGCCGTTGATGATGGCAAAGTCCACTTCATCGCGAGCGCGTGGCAGTTGCGCCGCTTCCAATTCAACAATTTTGATGTCGTATTTGCTGTTATCGGCGATGTCCGCTTTTGAGGCGGTCAAAGGATCGATATTGTCTTTTAATTTAATCCAGCCAAGCTCATTCATCATCACCAAAGCGCGGGCAAAGTTGCTTGGATCGTTTGGCGCTGACACGCTCATGCCTTTAAATGCCTCATCAAGCTTGGTTTTTTTGCCAGAATAAATGCCAAGCGGGGCAGTGGGAACTTGGAAAATCTCAACCAGATCCAATTTGTTTTCAGCTTTAAAAGTATCAAGATATGGCTTGTGCTGAAAAATGTTGATGTCCAAATCGCCTTCCGCTAAGGCTAAATTTGGGCGAACATAATCGGTAAAGGTGACCAATTCCACTTCATAACCTTGATCTTCAAGCGTTTTTTTCACCTGATTGCGAACCATATCTGCAAAGTCGCCTTCGGTCGTGCCGATCACGATTTTGGTATGGTCAGGATCAATATCGCCTTTTGCCGCACTATTTGTTTCGCCGCTGGTCGTCGTTTCGGTTTCGTTAACTTGTTCTTTGGTAGCTTCAGGCGCTGATGAGTTGCTGCAACCCACGAGCACCAATCCTGACACCCCAACAGCAGCAAACGCGCTTGCCAACTGACGGCTGATATCTGTCAATTTCATAAATGATCCTTAAAGTAAAATCGCAAAATGGGCGTTAATGACAATGGTAAACTTTTCAAAATTAACTGCGTTGACCTTGAAAGTCAAGCTTGGGCTTAAGTATAAATTGGCATGATGACTTAAAAAAATGTCAAAATGACAACGATACCAATTTTAACAGTCTCATTATTGGCAATTATTGCTTGTTTAGCGTTTATCCAAGCGCACGGCGAGCCAATTGCCAATGGCTTGAATGGCGATTACCATGACCGATAGCATCACCACAATAAAGACCATGACTTCCGTTTGATAGCGGTAATAGCCGTAGCGAATCGCTAAATCGCCCAAGCCGCCGCCGCCGATCATCCCCGCTGCCGCCGAATAAGACAGCAAGCTAATACATAAAATGGTCACGGACAACACAAGACCCGATCGCGCCTCATTGAGCAGCACTTTAACGATCGTAAAAGGGCGGGCGCCCATCGACTCGGTCGCCTCAATAATGCCGCGCGGCACTTCACGCAAGTTTTGCTCAACCAGCCTTGCAAAATAAAACGATCCGGCAATTGCCAACACTAGTGAGGCGGCAATCGGACCAATTCCTGTGCCAATAATGGTCTTGGTCAGCGGACTCATGGCGATCATTAAAATGACAAACGGGAAGGCGCGCATAAAGTTGGTGATGCCGCCAAGCATGCCGTAAAGCGCTTTATTCTGCAAAAATTGCCGGTCGCTGGATAAAAATAAAAAAATGCCAAACAGCCCGCCAATAACGATGGCAGCAAACGTTGAAATGCCAAGCATCACAAAGGTGTCAATGGTCGCCTGCAAAATCTCTGGGCGCAGCGCCACCAATTTATCGATGGCGGTGGAAAGTTCTGAACCAGTAATCATAATTTGTGTTGCCTCATCAATCTTCTTGAACCAAGCCTTGACCAATTAACGTTGCCGCTTGAATATTGCCATCAACAATCGGCGCAACTTCTAGCAGCTCGCCTTGATGCAAAAGGGCAGCGCGGTGGCAAAGCCTGCGAATCACGCTCATTTCGTGAGTGACAATCACAATCGTCACCCCAAGCTTGTCATTGATGTCTTGTAGGCAGGCAAGTAGGCTTCGGGTGGTGGCAGGATCAAGCGCGGAAGTTGGCTCATCGGCAAGCAGCACTTTGGGACTTGGGGCGATGGCGCGGGCAATGCCCACGCGCTGCTTTTGACCGCCGGACAGTTGCGCTGGAAAATGAGTCGCGCGGTCGGTTAAATCAACGATCTCTAAACATTCCATCACGCGAGCTTTAATCTTATCGCGAGCAAATCCGGACACAGTCAAATTAAACGCCACATTATCAAAAACGGTGCGGTTACTCATCAAATTAAACTGCTGAAAAATCATGCCGATATTGTGGCGCGCGACCCGAAGCTCGCTTGCCGATAAGCTCATTAAGTCCACGCCATCGATCACCACGCGACCGCTGTCAGGGCGCTCAAGCAAATTAATCAGCCGAAGCAGCGTTGATTTTCCGGCGCCCGAGTAGCCCATCAGCCCAAAAATCTCGCCTTGCTTGACGCTCAATGTGGTCGGCGCGACGGCGGTAAACCATTTAGCCGCAGCATCTTCGCTTTTGCCCGCGCGGTCTTTTAAAAAGCGCTTGGTCACCTCGTTTAAAACGATCATATCCGTCATGAAATGCTCAATAAGTTATGAAAAAAATACGCAGCCTCAATACAATTTGCGCAAGATTAAGGGGCGATAATATAGCATATTTTCAAGTGATTTGGATATGACAGGGAATGACTGACTCATGAGCAATTGGAATGTTAAAACAGTAGTTCACTCATTGGCTTAACAATAATCCCAAATCACCAATGCTTAAGCAGGTTTTTCGCTGGCATTGGCTTTGGTGGTTTTCGCCGCTTTGACTTTGTCGTTATAGCGAAAATGCGGGTCGTGACGAACGGGCAGCACCACCAAAAACCGCGTGTGACCATTGATGGTGTCGGTGGTGATTTGACCTTGATGGGCGCTGGCAATTTGGGAGACAAGCGACAAGCCAAGCCCTGAGCCTTTTTTCTTTTGCTGCAATCTCACAAACGGACTAAAAATCTCCTCGCGCTTGTCCTCAGGGATTCCATGACCTTCATCAATCACAGCAATAACGGCAAATTTTGGTGCCGGACGCACCGGTTCAGCTTTGACTTTGCGAAGATGCTTTTTAAATAAGCTTTCTTTTTGCGCAGTTTCGTTTTTGTCTTTTGCCGCTGATGGGTGAGGTTTCGCTGATTTTGATTTTTCTGGTTTATTATTGCTTTGAGGATTGGCTTCAAGCTTAGAGGCAGGTTGCCGCCAAATTGCTTGCTTAAGCCAAAAGCTCAGGTCACTGATAGGGAAAAATGCGCGGTTGCTAAGCGTTTGCGGATTGCCGTTATCAATAGAAACAGTGGTAAAGATGGGCGCGGTATGGTTGCTCACCGAATCGCCATTGCAATAAACCACAGGATCGGCAAATACTTCTGAATTGGTTTCATCTTGATCAGGGTCAATGACCGTTGCTGCCCACTGAAACTCATCATTATCATCAACAAAAAAGCTATTTGCCATAACCGCTTGCAGCAAATAATCTGGAACAACTCCGGCGCTGTCTAACTTTTGAACCCCATAAACCAGAATCGTGACCGGCGGCGTGCCGTGAAGCATGGCATTGTCGAGCAAATTGCGGATCAAATGGGTGAGTAGCGGCGGCTGACCGTCAATCGTTAAATGCTCGCCAATCAAGGTCGCCTCAGGATAGTGCTGGCGCTCTTGGTTGACCAAATCGTAAATATCAAGGCGCTCAACTTGCTGCATAGCATGACCGGCATCCAAGCGGCTGACCAACAAAATGCTTTCAACCAAATCGTTAAGCCCTGACAGATCACGGTTGATCGCTTGAGCGCGTTTATCAAACTTGGCTTTGGTATCGGTGGGCATACTTGCAGCAAGCATGTCCATCATCTCAACTTGCAAGCGAATTCGAGTGATGGGCGTTCTAAGCTCATGCGAGGCGTGAGCTAAAAGTAAGCTGTTGGCATTGATTAAATGCTCGATTTTTTGCGCCGCTTGGTTAAATCCGCGCGCAAGCGTTGCAATCTCATCACTACCGCGAGCATTGACCCGAACGCTAAAATCACCATCGCCCAATTGCACCATTTGCCGGCTCATCTGATTGATTTGCCACGTCATGGATCGCGCAATCCACCAAAGCACCCCTGCCATAATGATGAGCAGCAAAAGTGTTCCGGTGAATAAATTAAGCGCGGCAGACAATACTGGTTTTTTGGGGGGCAGCCTTGATTCATAAAGCAGCGTATAGCCGGTACTGCTCAGCACCTGAGCTTGCGGCGTTGCTTGAGCGTCAGAAAAAGAGGGGAAAATTAGCGTGAGTAATGACGGGGTTGCGGGCAGCTCAAGCGGTAAATCGCTATTGTCCGTTTGCATGAGCAAATGACCATCGGCATCATAAAGCCCCATTTTTGCTTGCAAGGATTCATCAAAAATATCAAAGCTTTTTTTGACCACCGCCAGCATAAATCGTGCTTGCAGGCGGTTTTCTTTATTCACAGCAATGTTTAATTCTTGCAAAAAAGGATCAATTTGTCCCAAAATTTGCGTTGCCAAAACTTCAGAGCGAATTCCGGCGTCTTTATCGTGAACCAGTTGGGTGAGCGCAACCATCGCGGCGGCAAATAAAATCAGCGCCAGCATCACACTTGCAAATAATTTGGCAAAAACTGACCGAAACCCCAATTGCTGCATAACGCTCTCTATGGTTTGCAGCAATGATCGTCAGCTGATTGCTGATGCTGCTTTTAAAACGCCTAAATAATCCTAGATAATCAGGCTAACTTTTAAACTTGATCGGTAGCAAACTGATAGCCCACGCCGCGAACCGTAATAATGCGTTTTGGTTGACGCGGATTGTCCTCAATCAGCGCTCGCAGGCGCGAAATATGAACGTCAATGGCGCGATCAATGTTGTCCGAGCTGTCATCGTTTGGCATGGCTTGCCAAAGCTGCTCGCGGTTAAGCACTTTTCCTGAATGGGTCGCAAAATAGTGCAATAGCTGAAATTGATGCGTGGTTAAACGAACGGGTTTGTCATCAATCGTCACCTCATGGCTGTCAGGAAACACGCTCAATCGACCAAAGGTCAAGCTGTCGGATTGGCTATCGGCTTGGTTTGGCTGCTCATGACGGCGGATGACAGCGCGAATTCGAGCAAGCAGCTCGCGCGGCTCAAACGGCTTGGCAATATAATCGTCCGCGCCCATTTCAAGTCCCAAAACGCGATCGGTGGTATCGCCTTTTGCGGTGAGCATGATAATCGGCACTTTGTTGGTCAAATTGTTTTTATTGCCGCGAATTTTTTGGCAAACTTGCATCCCATCCATATCAGGAAGCATCAAATCAAGCACGACCAGATCAATATCGCGCTCTTTGGTGTCCAAAATATCAAGCCCTTCTTGACCAAGCCCTGCATGATGAACGTCATAATAGTTCATGGTCAAGTAATCGCTGATCAATTCTGCCAAATCTGGATCGTCTTCAATCAATAAAATCTGTTTGCTCATAATGTGTCCTTTATAAAAGTGCTAAAGATAAAAGTAGTCAAGGTCAATAAAAATCAGTTGTTATTATAAAAATTCTTTAAAACGCGGAGATTTTAACTCTACCATCGTTGCTCTATTTTGCCTAAAAGCCACCTTACGAAACAATAGACACTTTGTTACAATTTCTGCCAATTGTAATCAGTGGTACAAGGTGAAATGAAGTGAGATCAAAGCTTGCGCTAAAAATGGCTATTAAGACACGATGACTTTTTTGCCTGCCGATTCAATGGGCAAATTTGCCAAGCAAATTAAGCTGTCATTGCTGATTCCTGCCACCAAATACTGCTTGGTACTTGGGTCAAATTCAATCACTTCAACCGGCTGGCGGGTTAAGCGCTGATCTTGCTTGATGATCCAAACGTTAGCAGGGAGCGGGGATAATGGTTTATACGGCGGCTTTTGAAGCGCGGATAAGTCCACATCATGAATGCCCTCAACCGGAACAATCGTTCCTACCTCAATTTGACCATAATCAACGCGACCGGCTGCCATCATATTTGGTCGCAATTTGGCGCGGCTGATATCATTGTTAATCACATGAACCACGACCAAAAGCTCATTGGGCTTGCTGCCATCTTGTAGTTTGCTGATTTGACCGCTAAAAGTGTCGGTAAGATGATCGGCGGTAAAATTGACCGTTTGCCCAACGGACAACTGCGGCTTTGCTTCTATCGGCAAGGTAGCAACAAAGCGCAAATCACGGTCATCGCCCATTTGTAGCAGCGGCTTTTTGGCGTTGATTTGATCGTTATCATTGACAAAGATATCAGCAACCTGCCCCGAATAGCTGGCTTTGATGACGATCGGCGTTGATGATTGAGCCGATGACAAAGCTACGTTTGGGGCGTCATTGCTATCAAGGTTATTGCTTTTATTATTATCGCTGGCATCACTTTCGTTATTGGTATCGCTTACGCGCGCCGTTTCATCGCCAAGGCTATTTTCAATCTCGTTAACGCTTTTTTGGGGCAAGTGAACAATAAATAGCGGCGTATTTTTTTCAATATGCTGACCTTTTTTGACCAAAACTTGATCAATGATAAGCCCCTGAGCCGCGCTGAATTTGGTTTGTTTAATCGGCTCAACCAACCCTTGAAGCCCCAAACTGGGCTGATACCGCGATGGCTTGATGGTCAAGATGTGATCGGATGACATGGTAACGCGGTCGTCACCGATAATAATGGGCAAATTTGCCTTGTCTTTTTGCGCCTTTTGGCTGTGGCTAAGCGTTGCGGCTCGGCTGTCTTCGGGGCGTTTGCAGGACGCTAAGCCAAGCGCGGCTAAAAGCATGCTGAGGATGAAAAGTTGGTGGGTCATACCAAAGTTTGGTCGCATCACTGCCAAAACGCCTCATAAGTGAAATAAAAAGGTTAGCCAAGTTTGGCTTGCTCACAAGCTTTGCGCGACAAAATGGTCAACGGCAAAGCATATAACGACTTTTTATCAGTGCCATTTTTACAAGCATTAGTCATCGTTCGTCGTTAAAAGCGCTAGCAAATGGCGCTATAATATGCTAAAACGAGCGTTACGTTGCCCGTGCCCAAAGCTTTTGAGCTATTATAAAAATAATTGCACGAATAATCGGTAGTTTTTGGTAAAGCGCTATGAAAAATCGTGTTTAGCGCTAGTTTTACCAAAGATAAATTATGTTTTATTAAAAATAACGCATCGCTAAAAAATTAATCAATTAAAGCCCATTATTTGCTATGATACGGGTCATCGTTGATATACAAAATTATTATTTTAATGTTTGCTTGAAGGCTGATCATTTAAAAAATAAAGCCATGGCAAAAGCGAACGGACAGAATTTAAGTAAAAACTGCAAAAGCTAACGCTGCATGGGATCAATGCTTGAGCCATGCAAGGTTATTGATATCAAACAAAGCCAAACCAAAACGAGCTGTTGATAGGATAAAATCATGGAAAACAATTTTGATGGGCTAAAGGTGATGGTCATTGATGACTCAAAAACCATCCGCCGAACTGCCGAAACCTTGCTCCAAAAAGCAGGCTGTGAGGTGGTCACGGCGATCGATGGCTTTGATGCCTTAGCAAAAATCGTTGATAACAACCCAGATATTATTTTCGTGGATATTATGATGCCAAGACTAGATGGCTATCAGACGTGCGCGCTCATTAAAAACAACCCAGATTACGCCGACAAGCCGGTCATCATGCTGTCATCAAAAGATGGATTATTTGATAAAGCGCGCGGCAGAATTGTAGGGTCGGATGAGTACTTGACCAAGCCATTTAGTAAAGATGAGCTGTTTGATGCGATCAATCAATACCGAAGCCAAAAAGCGGATTGAGAGATTGAATAAAAAAGTGTGACTTAAGTCATAAGATAAGCAGGCAATCATGGGTCATTTTTAGGAAAAAATTCTTTATAGCAGAATTTTTTAAACCATGATCCAGCTGATGATGTATAAGGAAATATTCATGACCACGGTATTAGTTATTGATGACTCGCCATCTGAAATGGCGAAATTTCGTGATATGTTGGCAAAAAACAACTTTCACGTTCTTGAGGCATCAAATGGCGAGCAGGGCTGTGAGATGGCAGTCGCCCATTTGCCCGATGTGATTTTGATGGATGTGGTCATGCCTGAAATGAATGGCTTTCAAGCGACGCGCAAAATTACTCGCGATAAAGCCACAGCGCACATTCCGGTGGTGATTATCAGCACCAAAAACCAAGAAACCGATCGGGTTTGGGGCAAGCGCCAAGGCGCCAAAGAGTATTTGACCAAGCCTGTTGATGAGTTTGAATTGGTACGCATTATTAAAAGCGTAACGGAGTAACTTGTGGCGTCTCGCGGATTTATTGAGCTGTTGCGGCTGGCAGATCTGGCAAAAGCACGAAAAAGCGGTCGTCAGGGCGGTCAAGATACCGATTGGCGCGGCGTGGTGTTTGAAATCAATGGTCAGCAGCTTATCGCACCGATGGGCGAGATTTCAGAGGTGCTGAACATGCCGGAATTTACCAGCGTTCCTATGGTTCAGCCGTGGCTTTTGGGCATTGCAAACGTTCGCGGTAGGTTGCTTCCGTTAACCGATTTGGCAAAATTTTTGCAGCTTCCTGGTCGAGCAAAACCGTTAAGCCAAAAAAAAGTGATGGTGATTGACCAAGGCGCTATATTTTCAGGATTGCTGGTCGATAAGGTGTTAGGCATTGAGCAGTTTTCAAAAAACCAATATCGGGCTGAAGCGATTGATATTGATTCGCCATTTGCGCCTTACAATCATGGAAAATTTTTAAAAAATCGCCAAGATTGGTTTATTTTTATGCCAAGTTTGCTGGCTCAAGACCCGCGTTATATTGATGCGTCGATCTAACACCATCGCGATTTTGGCGACGGCTTTATTTGATGCCTCAATTATTGATTTGCTTTAGGATTTAAGGCTGACATCAAAAGAGTTTGTCAGCGATTTTTCGACTTTTTGCCCATCCTTATCATCATTGATGACCGTAACTGGCCTAAAGTTAGTTTTCATACGACTTAGACGACTGTTTGAAAGGAATAAGCACGATGAGTGATACCAAAAATCCGTTGAGCGGCGCGCAAAATAATTTGCCGATCAAGATGGATGACAATAGCAATTGGAAGGCGTTACTGGGGCTATTTGCTTTGGTAAGCTTGGGCTGTTTATTTTGGTTGGCAAGCTCTGTAGATTTTGAGCATGTCTCGGTGCTGCCTGCATTGGGATTTTTGCTGGGAATTTTGGGGCTTATTTACGCCTTGACGCAGCTGTTAAAACAGCGTGGTGGCAGTGAGCGCTTATTGATTGAAAAAGAAACGCTGCGCCGCCGCCAAGAAGCGGAAACTGAGTCTGAGCGCGCCCGCCAAATTCAAGAGGAAAACGAGCGCAACCAGATGGCAATTTTGCGACTTCTGGATGAGTTGGGCGACTTGGCGGAAGGGGATTTGACGGTTAACGCGACCGTTTCTGAAGATTTTACCGGTGCGATTGCCGATTCGGTAAACTTTGCAATTGACCAATTGCGCCAGTTGGTTTTGGTCATTAACAGCACGGCTGACCGCGTCTCTCAGTCCTCTGAGCAAACGCAGCTGACGGCAGTTGAATTGGCGGAAGCTTCTGAACACCAAGCTCAAGAAATTGCTGGCGTTTCTGCGGCAATTAACGAAATGGCAGTTTCTATTGACCAAGTATCGACCAACGCGACCGAGTCGGCAGCGGTTGCTCAGCGCTCGGTTGCGATTGCTTATAAAGGCGCGGATGTGGTTCAGCGCTCAATTGAAGGCATGAACGTCATCCGTGATCAGATTCAAGAAACTTCAAAACGAATTAAGCGCTTGGGTGAGTCCTCGCAAGAGATTGGCGATATCGTAAGCTTGATTAACGACATTGCGGATCAAACCAACGTTTTGGCATTAAACGCCGCCATTCAGGCATCGATGGCAGGAGAAGCGGGTCGAGGATTTGCGGTCGTTGCCGACGAAGTTCAACGTTTGGCTGAGCGCTCAGCCAACGCGACCAAACAGATTGAAACTTTGGTAAAAACCATTCAGGCGGATACTAACGAAGCGGTGATGTCGATGGAATCGACCACATCGGAAGTCGTTCGCGGTGCAAGACTGGCAAAAGATGCTGGCGAAGCGCTTGAAGAGGTGCAAAACGTTTCTAATACCTTAGCAGATTTGATCCAAAACATTTCAAACGCCGCTCAGCAGCAGGCGGACTCGGCAGGTCACATTTCAAATACCATGAACATCATTCAAGACATCACCTCGCAAACGTCCTCAGGAACGATGGCAACGGCGCGCTCCGTTGGTGAGCTTAATGAGATGGCAGCAGCGCTGCAAGAGTCGGTGGCAGGCTTTAAACTGTCTAACGATGATGAGCATTTAACCCCGCATCATGACGGCTTTCAAATTGTCTAATTTAGATTGATTGGAGCGCCTTTGATCCGTGAGCTCTCATTTTAATCGATCATTTGAAACGATCAAACGCCAAAGCGTCACTCAGCCTATGGTTTCCTTATCAAAGGCAGAAATCCAGCTTTGGCGGCGCTTTATCGAAAGTGAAATTGGTTTTGTATTGCCAACCGAGCAGCTAGGCTGGTTAGTTCATGCTGTAGAAGCTACCGCGCGGTCAAATCAGCTGAGTATCGAGGCGTTATGGCAGCGCATGACTATGGACCCGCTACTGCGCCAAACTCTACTTGATGAAGTCCTTATTTTAGAAAGCCGCTTTTTTCGCCATCCGCCCTCCCTTGACTTTATTGTCAACCTTGCCAAAGCTTCTACCTCAAACCGTCATCAAAGCCATCACAAACCCTTTCGGGTTTGGAGCTTGGGCTGCGCCAATGGTCAAGAAGTTTGGTCGCTTGCGATGATGCTGGCGTCAGAAGGAATTGATCAGTATCATATTTTAGGCTCAGACGTTAGCCAAAAGGCGTTAACTCAAGCAAAAAGCGCTCAATATAAGGGACGGACGTGCCGTTTTATTCCAAACGCTTATCAGCAGTTTTTGATCCCCATGATCCCTGTGACCTCAGTCTCGCGTCAAAATCAGACAAATGACGCGCTAACGGATTTGCCTTGGCAAGTCAGCTCTAAGCTTCAAGATCACGTCAGCTTTATTTGGCACAATATATTTTGTGATGACCTTCCAACGGGCGACCAAGACGTCATTATTTGCCAAAATGTGCTGATTTATTTTCGCAAGTTTGATCAGCGCGATATTTTGACTAAACTTACGCAAGCTTGTGCCATCGGTGGTCATATTATTTTAGCGCCCAGTGAAGGGCTAAGTTGGCGACCAAAAAACATGCGCAAAGTAAAACACCCGTTGATTAATGCTTGGCAAAAAATCAGTGATGAGTCTTAACAATAAGGTCAAATTGGCTATAATGATCAGAGAATAAAACGTGGTTAGCAGGATGCTTACTGATTTAATTTGGCTTTGACCCGTTGGATGAACGATAACCTTATTAGGACAATCCTATGAAAAACCAGCCCAATGAGATGGCATCGCTTGATTGGTTATTGCCCATCATTCAAGAAAAATTGCGTTTATTAGATAGTCGCGAGCAAAAGGTCGATGCTGAGTCGTTGCCAGCGGTAATGGGTGCTGAAACTTTGGATGCGTCTCATCTTTATCATCAAATCAGCGGCGCGCTGACCATGGCAAATTTGCCAAACCTTGCTCATCTTGCCAAGCTTTTAAGTGTCTTAACGCATCAAGATCTACTGCCAAAGTTAACCAAAATAGAAGTTAAGCAATCGCAATTTGCCCATCAGCTGCTCAGCCTTGAGCTGGCTCAATTTGGTCAGCGCGGCAGCTATCGTAAAACTTTGGTCACTAAAACCAATCAACTTCTTGAAGCGATCCTCAACCGCTATCAGCCTTATCTTTCCAACCACTCGATCACCATACCGACCGCTGCATTGGATGCGAAGGCTTTAGCAGAGTCAGATATCCTTAATCAAGCGATTGAGATTGAAGTCCCAACCGTTAAAAAAGTCCTCACTTTTCAGCCCAATCAATATCAAAAATTGCTGAGCGTTTGGCGTCAGCAATGTCAAAAGCTGGCGGCAAGTTGTCAAATTGATCAAAATAAGAATCCTCACCAAGATCAGCAAGCTGCACTGTTAGCGCCATTAGTAAAGGTCAGCCAATATTTATGGCACGCTCAATTATCAATCGATCAGCAACAGCTTTGGTTTTTAACGGACGTTTGGCTACAAAATCTTGCTCATAACTCAGAAGCTGCGCCAACTGATTTTGCGCCAATTTTGGTGAAATTAGAACACATCATTAACGACTATAGCCAACCAAATCATGAGTCCCAACCTTTATCTTACGATCAGATTCAGGCTTTGATTGCAGATATTTATATCAATTTAAGCTTACTTGACAATTTAACGGCGCCTGCCAATCAAGTATTGCAGCATTTAACAGATGACAATGAAGTTGAGCAAGCGTTTTTACCACGGATTTTAGGAAGCATTGAAGCCGTCATTTTTGCGCTTGATGATCCAAGCTCGCAGTTGATTCCGATGGCGCAAATCAAGCGCCAGCTTGGTATTCGTGGCTGGTCGCTTTATGCCGCTCAAGCCGCGCAAATTTTAGCTCAGCTTGAAATCATGGCAGATGATGCTAATGATAATGCCAAGGCTAGCGATTTGCATTGGCAAGTTGAACGTCAGTTGCAAGAGCTTTACAGCGCTATTTATCAAACTGAGCAGGGCATTAAAAATAAGATTGGCACGGCAACGTCGTTTATTTTGCCAACCGAAAAAACGCCGTCGGCAGAATTGCAATTTTCGGATGATGCCTTGCGTCAACTGAGGATTGCGGTTGAAGATGTCAAGCAGCATTTTAATGAGTATGTTCAGCGTCAGCAGCCGTATTTACTGCCGCCCCTTGAAGCGTTTTTTGATATTGGCGATGCTTTTGATGACATGGGGCTTGAGAGCATTCGACCGCTGACGGATAAGCTTGGCGAGCTGATTGCAACTTTGGCGGAAAAAGAAGTTAAGCCCATCCATTGGCAGTTGACCCAAGCGCTTGCAGACAGCTTATCGGCGATTGAGCTCATTCTTGATTATTTGGCGCAGCAGGTGTTTGATCAAAACTTACTTAATAAAGCCGTTTTACAAGTTCAGCACGCCGATCAGTTATTTGATCAGCTTTTAGATAACCCAGCGGCTATTAATGACATCAGCATTTTTCCAAAATTTGACCATTCGGTGGTTCGTTATGATGATGAAGGCGAGGTGATGCCTTCTGAATCCGAGAACGGCATTTTAGAGGATGCTGAGCGCTTTGATCCCATTGCTGATGAGTTACTGGCTTATGATATTGGTGAGTCAGAAGTTGATGGTTTAACAACTTCTGAAAGTCAAGTTGCAAATTTGGCGATCAGCACCGAGCTTGCCGCCATTCATGATGAGCTTCCTGAAGATGACTTTAGCATGGACAGTGACATCCGTGACATCTTTATTGAAGAGGCGGAGGAAGTCAGCGATGAGTTGGCGGAATTGGTGCCACTTTGGTCGCAAAATACAGAGGATTTGACGCCGCTTACCGAGATTCGCCGCAGCTTTCATACGCTTAAAGGCTCAGGGCGGATGGTTGGCGCATTTAGTCTTGGCGAGGCGGCTTGGGCGATTGAAATGCTCTTAAATCGGGTGTTGGATAAAACATTGTCGCCATCATATGAAGTGGTTGATTTGGTTCGCCAAACGCTTGATCAATTGCCGGCTTGGGTGGCAGATTTTGCGGCAATGCGACCGCCAAGCTGTGATCCTGCGACCTTTATTTTACAAAGTCAAAACTTGCTGTCAGGAAAACCGCTCATGTCGGGGCTTGAGGGTATTTCTGATTTGCCATTACAAAGTTCAGTGACGCTCAATGACGATATAACAGCCGAAAATCCAGTTGTTAGTGAGGATATAAACGATCATGAAGCGCAAAGCTTTTCGGCAAAAGAGACGGCGCCAGTTTTTGCTGAGCAGGTTGCGTCGAACTCTCAGCAAAAGCTGCCACAAGTTTTAGAAACTATTGTCAACGAGTTAACGCTTCCTGAGGATTCGCAAGATGCTGATCCTGATATTAAAGAGATTTTTATTGAGGAAGCAGAAGAAGTATTGGCAGAAATTACGCCGCTTTATGAAGATTGGCAGCAAGATATTGATAATCTTGCGCCCCTTACCGAGATTCGCCGCGG
>Ga0308157_10002629_pt1 | contig 28567 bp, 10 predicted proteins | sample PhyBR1_FD_201035 | JGI IMG/M metagenome (GOLD analysis project Ga0308157, IMG submission 201035) | Phyllosphere microbial communities from UC Gill Tract Community Farm, Albany, California, United States - DLSLB.R1 | ecosystem: Host-associated > Plants > Phyllosphere > Unclassified | place: USA...
TCTTCCCAATGCACTTTATCGGATTAGCTGGTTTACCAAGACGTTACTATACAAATACTAACTTCCCATTATTTGATGATTTACAAAATGTGAATGTTTTAATTACAACATTTGCTCTTGTAGGAGGTGCATTCCAGTTAGTATTCTTATACAACTTCTTTAGCAGTATTTTCTACGGTAAGAAAGCAGTTCAGAACCCATGGAAATCTACAACTTTAGAGTGGACTACTCCAGTTGAACATATCCACGGAAACTGGCCAGGAGAAATTCCTCACGTATATCGTTGGCCGTATGACTACAGTAACCCTAATCATGATGTAGATTTTGTTCCTCAAAATGTACCAATGAAAGAAGGTGAAGAAGTTTTACACCACTAAAAATAATCAAAGGCTGTCAGAAATGACAGCCTTTTTTGTTTAGTTAAAGTTTTAATCGTTCAGTATTGCTATTTTACAAACTGATTACTTTGTATATCTTTGTGGGATGAATGAAAATCTAGATCCTACTACTAAAGGATATAACTCAGAAGAGTTAGATCTTGAAAAAAGATTGCGTCCGCTGTCATTTGATGATTTTGCCGGACAAGATCAAGTTTTGGAAAATTTGAAAGTCTTTGTTGCCGCTGCTAATCAGCGTGGTGAAGCGCTTGATCATGCGCTTTTTCATGGACCTCCTGGTTTAGGAAAAACTACTTTGGCAAATATATTGGCTAACGAACTGCAAGTTGGTATCAAAATTACTTCAGGACCAGTTTTGGATAAACCTGGAGACTTGGCTGGTTTGCTAACGAATTTAGACGAAAGAGATGTTTTATTTATTGATGAAATTCATCGATTAAGTCCAGTTGTTGAAGAATACCTGTATTCTGCAATGGAAGATTTCAAGATTGATATTATGATTGAATCGGGACCAAATGCTAGAACAGTGCAAATCAATCTGAATCCCTTTACTTTAATCGGAGCAACAACGAGATCTGGATTATTAACGGCTCCAATGCGTGCGCGTTTTGGAATATCTTCGCGTTTGCAATATTATACTACAGAACTTTTGACAACAATTGTTGAAAGAAGTGCCTCTATTCTAAAAATGCCTATTGATTTGGAAGCAGCAATTGAAATTGCTGGAAGAAGCCGCGGAACTCCTCGTATTGCAAATGCATTATTAAGACGTGTTCGTGATTTTGCTCAAATTAAAGGAAATGGTAGAATTGATATCGAAATTTCAAGATATGCTTTAAAAGCCTTAAATGTAGATGCTCATGGTCTAGATGAAATGGACAATAAAATATTATTAACTATTATCAATAAATTTAAAGGTGGTCCAGTAGGGCTTTCAACTTTGGCTACAGCTGTTAGTGAAAGCAGTGAAACTATAGAAGAAGTTTACGAGCCTTTCTTAATTCAGGAAGGATTTATCATGCGAACGCCTCGAGGCAGAGAAGTTACAGATAAAGCATATAAGCATCTTGGGAAAATAAACACAAATATACAAGGAGGTTTGTTTTAATTGTATGTCCGACAAGTTTAAATATAATTATCCTCAGAAACTATCTTTACTTAGATTTTTCAAGGATGCTGAAGGTGTTCGTAGAAATCCGATTCCCTTTCATAAAAGATATTTTGAGAAATTCGGAGATTCTTTTTCTATACGAATTGGCTTTTCTAAGTATATAATCTTGTCGCGAGATAATGAAATTGCACAGCATATTTTAGTTAAGAATCAAAAGAATTATAATAAATCTAAATTTCAATCGGTTTATCTTTCCAAATATTTAGGAAAGGGACTTTTAACTAGTGATGGTGATTTTTGGTTAAAACAGAGACGACTTATTCAGCCGGCTTTTCATAAACAAAAAATGAATCAGCTGGTTGATAATATGAATGGGACTATTGCTTCAGAAGTAAATAATTTAGTTGAAGAAAGACCAATAGATCTTTTTCCGGTTATGAGTAATCTTGCGTTTAATGTTGTCGCAAAATCTTTATTTCAGCTTTCAAATGCTGAGGATAAATTTCATCGCATTAAATTTATAATAGAAGAAGTGCAAAACTTCTTGATTAAAGAAATTAGACTTCCGCATAAAGCTTGGTGGTTTTCATTGAGCGGACAGGTAAAAAAACATCTTAAGTTAGCAGAGGAAAATAATGCTATTATTAAGGAAATCATCGAAGAAAGAAAAGCTTCGAATGAAGAAATTAATGATTTATTGAACATGCTTCTAGAAACCAGATATGAAGATACGGGCGAAAGCATGTCTATTGAACAATTGATTGATGAAATTAAAGTTCTCTTTATCGCAGGTCATGAAACTACGGCAAACGCATTAACTTTTACACTTTATCTTTTAGGAAGAAATCCCGAAGTTCAACAAAAGGTTTTTGAGGAAATCATTGAGGTTGAATCGCAAACAAGCAATACGATAGAGCAGCTTCAAAAAATGGTCTATACGAATGCCGTTTTGAACGAGTCTATGCGTTTATATCCGCCAGCTTGGATTACTGACAGACAAAATCTTGAGGATGATGCTTTGGCTGAATTTAAAATTAAAAAAGACACTTTAATTGGAGTTTCTTTTTACGAATTGCACCGTAATCCAAAATATTGGAATAATCCTGATGAATTCATTCCAGAACGATTTCTTGGAGAACAAAAAAAGGAATCAATGCAATATTTTTATCCTTTTGGAGCTGGTCCTAGAATGTGTATCGGAACTGGATTTGCCATTTATGAAATGTGTTTAACCATATCTCAGATTGTTAAAAAGTATACTATTAAAGCTGATAATGATACCGTTCAGTTTAACCCATTAATTACTTTAAAACCTATTAACGTTGAAGTTTCATTTTCTAAACGATGAGTATCAATTCTAAAGAAATATATTCAAAATTTATAAAAGAAGAAGCCAAAAGGCTTGGGTTTATTTCTTGTGGAATTTCTAAGGCTGGTTTTTTAGAACAGGAAGCTCCTCGACTTGAAAATTGGTTAAAGAAGAATCGGAATGGTCAAATGGCCTATATGGAAAACCATTTTGATAAACGTCTCGATCCAACTTTGTTGGTTGATGATGGTAAAAGTGTTGTGTCGCTTTTGCTTAATTATTACCCAGATTCTAAGCAAAACGATGAAAGTTTTAAGATTTCTAAATATGCTTACGGACAAGATTATCATTTTGTAATTAAGGATAAGTTGAAGGAGTTTTTACACTCAATTCAAGAAAATATTGGAGAAGTGTCAGGACGTGCTTTTGTCGATTCGGCACCTGTTTTAGATAAAGCGTGGGCGGCAAAGAGCGGGTTGGGCTGGATTGGAAAAAACAGTAACCTGATTACTCAAAAAGTTGGTTCTTTTTACTTCATTGCTGAACTTATTATTGATTTAGAATTAGAATATGATTATGTAGTCACAGACCACTGTGGATCTTGTACGGCTTGTATAGATGCTTGTCCTACACAAGCAATTGTAGCACCTTATATTGTTGATGGAAGTAAATGCATTTCTTATTACACCATCGAATTAAAAGAAAATCTTCCTGAAGAAATGAAGGGGAAATTTGATGAATGGATGTTTGGCTGTGATACCTGTCAAGATGTTTGTCCATGGAATCGATTTTCTAAACCCCACTCAGAACCTTTATTTAATCCTAATCCAGAGTTGCTTTCCTTTGCTAAAAAAGACTGGATAGAGATTACAGAAGAAACCTTTAAGCTAGTTTTTAAAAACTCTCCTATTAAAAGAACCAAATTTGATGGTTTAAAACGTAATATTAAATTTTTACAGTAACAACTAAATGTGGATTGTTATTTTATCTTTTTGATTATCAGTTTTTTATTTTAAAAGGCTCTTTCTCCTTTGTACTATTTTTTTTCCTACGTTTTTTTGCCTATTTATCAATAAATTCTGTAGGAATTGAATATCTCTTCAATTATTTAAGAAAATTCCGCTGTTTTATTATCAAATATTTACAGAAATTAGATTTTCAATAGATGAACAATTGTTAAAAAATGTTGTTTAACGACTTTATGTGCACTTTGTCGGAATAATGTTGATTGATTTCATTCCTCGATATACTTTCGCACTTTCCAAATCTACTTAATTTAAAACCAGTGAGACTTTTATAGTCTTAAATTACTATATGACAATGGTCTGCATAATGTCTTTTTTATATGTATATCTTGAAAAAGCTGTTCTAAGTTTTTTTAAATCCATTTTATATTTTTTCTCGTATCTCATCAATATGCTAAAAACAATCATCTGTTTTTTAGTATCCGAAATTTCTGTTCCACAAACTCAAGTTGTCTATGCGTAACTCTACTTTTTGTAAGTCTGGATTTTACAGGCTAATTCTTTTGATTTTATTCTTTCTATTAACAAGTTATCATGCTTCTGCTCAGTTTTTTACTAAACATTACATAGCACCAGCACCTTGGCAGTATTTTAGTAATGCAAATGAAATTATAATTGCGACTAATTCTGCTGCTCCTGTAACCTTTACTATAACAAAAAGTGATGGCAGTGCTGTGGCTTTCACAAAACCTGATGGTACAGCTGCAGGTACTCTAACGACAGTAAAGGGAAGTCCTGCTGTTTATAGATTTGTGGGAAATCCAAATAGTGCTGCTTTAGGTTATAATGTAGCAGGTACAGTCTATAATGATAGAGGAATAATAGTTACCAGTACAGGGGGGGCTGTTTCTGTAAATTTAAGAAATATTGCGTCTGATGCCATAGGAGATGGTGGAGATAACTATATAAAAGGAAATGCTTCATTAACTAGTTTTGGGGATGCTGGTATTGGTGTGGAATTTAGAGTTGGATATTATCGTAATGTTGGATCAAGTGATAAAGATCGACCTTTCTATAGTGTTATGGCAATTAATAATAACACACAAGTAAAAGTAAATGGAAGTGTAGTAACAACATTAGGAGCAGGGCAAAGTTATTTATTTAATGCTGCAATTGGCTCTTTAGTGGAAACATCAGGGCGCGTTGTAATGAATACAGGAGTGCGAATAGACACTCCAGTTGCATGCGGGGATGGAACTTTTGATCAATTACCTCCAATATCTGTTTTAGGTACAGAATATTTCCTTGAAAGAGGGAAAGGCAATGACACTGCGGAGCAAACTACAGTTGTAGTGACGAAAGATAATACAGTACTGACAATAACCACTTATGGAACTAATGGGAGTGTGGTAGGTTCACCAGTAGTTACTTCGCCATTAAATGCGGGACAGTTTTACACTTTTAAAAATGGTGTTTCGGGCACGGCACTTACATCATCAAGAATTTCTGCAACTAATAATGTTGCGGTTTATTCTGGTACAGCTGATGGTTGCGAGGTTGATATTTCGACAATTGCACCAGTTTCGGCTTGTGGGGGATCTAATTTTATTGAAACTTCGACTTTTAAAGGATATAATAGAGAATCATTAGATTATTTTGGTTATGTATTATTAAGAAGTGCTACAGATTTGGTGATGCTAAATTCTGCGAATCTAGAAGAAACTATGAAGACTAGTAGACGTCAATTAGGGACTACAGGTTGGTATATAATTGATTTTAATAGAGATAAAATAGGAAATCCTAATACAATTTCTCTTAGTAGTGATTCAAAACTTACGGTTTCTATAGCGCAACAAGGTAACGGTTATTCGATGGCTGCATTTTTTTCAAATTTTGCACAACAGCCATCAGCTCCTAAAGAAACTTATATTGGCGGAAGTAGTTGTTTAAAACAATCAGCAACATTAACCACAGATGCCAACTTTGCACCATATGTATGGCGTTATAATGGAACAGTTATTCCAGGAGAAGCTTCAAATACTATAACAGTTACCAAGACAGGCTCATACACAGTAACATCAACATTATCTTGTGGTGTTAGTTCACAATCAACTCCTATTGCGGTTACACTTTGTAGTGATGTTGCTGTAGAAAATACAGTTAATGTTTCTAGTCAATGTGTAGGATCAAATGTTGTTTTCACATTAACTGCTAAAAATTTAGGACCTTCCAATGCGGAAGGTGTTTCGGTAACAGACAAATTGCCTTCAGGATATACATATGTTTCTTCTACAGCCCCAACAGGAACTTCTTATGATAACTCTACTGGGATATGGACGATTTCTAGTTTAGATAGTGGCGCAAGTGCTGTATTGACAATAACTGCTACGGTTAAAGATACAGGAACTTATTCTAATACTGCGACTATTACATCATCTAATGTGGATGATCCTACGGGCAATAATACTGCTACAGCTTCAATAACACCAAATGCTTTACCAGTTGCAGCTACCCTCGGTACAAATAGTCCAGTCTGCTCTGGATCAAATGCTGTTTTTACAATATCAGGAACATCGGGAAATGTTGTTACTTATACAGGAGCGGCTTCTGGAACGGCTACAATAGGATCTGATGGAAAAGCTACAGTTACAGTATCAAATGTAACTTCAAATGGCACCTTAAATTTAACTAATGTAAGTAATGGAACCTGTAGTCGAGCATTAACAGTTAGTGCTACAGTAACAGTAAATTCTGTGCCTGCGACGCCAACAATTTCTGTTGCTGCAACAGGGACAACATTCTGTTCAGGAGGCAGTGTTGTACTAACATCATCTGCAGGATCTGGAAACCAGTGGTATAAAGATGGAGTTGCGATTCCAAGTGCAACGAGTAAAACCTACAGTGCAACAGCGAGCGGTTCATATACAGTTACAACCAATAACGGAAACTGCACAAGTGCAGTTTCTGCAGGCACAACGGTAACGGTAAATTCATTACCAGTTGCTTTATCGTTAACTGGAAGTACAATTTGTGTTTCGCCAGGAGGAAATGGTACAATTTCTTCCTCAACTTCGGTGAGCGGAGTTAATTATCAATTATATGATTCTAGTAATACAGCGATTCAATCAGCAAAAGCTGGAAATGGGTCTGCATTAGAATGGACCAATCTGTCTGCAGCAAATGGATATTATGTGATTGCTACCAATGCATCGAGCTGTACTTCAAAGAGTAATGTAGTTAACATAACAACGAATCCTAATCCAACTATTTCAATTGGAGGTACGTTAACAGCTTGCTTAACAACTACTTTGACCACAACAACAAACGCGAGTTCACCTAATTATGTTTGGTATAAAAATAATGTCGTGATTTCTGATGAAACATCATCTTCATTAGTGGTAAATTCAGATGGAGATTATAAAGTGAAAGTTAAAAATACAGTAACAGGTTGCGAACAGACTTCTGCTGCTTCTACAGTAAAAGTTAGTGATACAGAAAAACCTGTAAAACCAACATTGGCAGATATTACAGGAGAATGTTCTGCAACAGCAACTGTTCCGACAACCACAGACAACTGTGCAGGAACAGTGACTGGAACAACAGCAGATCCATTGACATATAATGCTCAGGGAACTTATACGATCAACTGGAGTTTTAGCGACGGGAACGGAAACGTAGAAACGGCGACTCAAAAAGTAATCATTAAAGACACTCAGAAACCTGTAAAGCCAACATTGGCGGATATTACAGGAGAATGTTCAGCAACTGCAACTGCTCCGACAACAACTGATAATTGCAAAGGAACAGTTACGGGAACAACAACAGATCCATTGACATATAATGCTCAGGGAACTTATACGATTAATTGGAGTTTTAGCGATGGAAACGGAAACGTAGAAACTGCGACTCAAAAAGTAATTATTAAAGACACTCAGAAACCTGTAAAACCTGTTTTAGCAGATATTACAGCAGAATGTTCGGTGACAGTAACGGCTCCGACAACAACTGATAATTGCAAAGGAACAGTTACGGGAACAACAACAGATCCTTTGACATATAATGCTCAGGGAACTTATACCATTAACTGGAGTTTTAGCGATGGAAATGGAAACGTAGAAACTGCGATTCAAAAAGTAATTGTTAAAGACACTCAGAAACCTGTAAAACCAACATTAGCAGATATTACGGGCGAATGTTCTGCAACAGCAACTGCTCCGACAACGACGGATAATTGTAAAGGAACGGTGACTGGAACAACGACAGATCCGCTGACTTATAATGCTCAGGGAACTTATACGATTAACTGGAGTTTTAGCGACGGAAACGGAAACGTAGAAACTGCGACTCAAAAAGTAATTATTAAAGACACTCAGAAACCTGTAAAACCAACATTGGCTGACATTACGGGAAAATGCTCTGCAACAGCAACTGCTCCGACAACGACGGATAATTGTAAAGGAACAGTGACTGGAACAACGACAGATCCATTGACATATAACGTCCAGGGAACTTATACCATTAACTGGAGTTTTAGCGATGGAAATGGAAACATAGAAACGGCGACTCAAAAAGTAATCATTAAAGACACTCAGAAACCTGTAAAACCAACATTGGCTGATATTACAGGAGAATGTTCTGCAACTGCAACTGCTCCGACAACGACAGACAACTGTGCAGGAACAGTGACTGGAACAACGACAGATCCGCTGACTTATAATGCTCAGGGAACTTATACCATTAACTGGAGTTTTAGCGACGAAAATGGAAACGTAGAAACTGCGACTCAAAAAGTTATTATTAAAGATACCCAGAAGCCGTCAATCACTTGTCCGTTGGGAGTTTCAGTTTCAGCAGATGCGAATTCATGCACTGCAACTGGAGTTGCTTTAGGTGCTCCGACAGTATCGGATAATTGCTCTGGAACTGTAACAGTGACAAATGATGCACCTTCAAGTTTTCCAATCGGAAACACAACGGTGACATGGACAGCAACAGATGCAGGAGGAAATACAGAGACTTGCACGCAAATCGTTAACGTAATTGGTGAAATTACAGCAAATGATGATAGTGTTTCTTCATCAAATGGAGTAGCTGGAGGAGTTGTTATTACTAATGTTTTTGATAACGATGTTTTAAATTGTAATAAAGTAAATAGAGGAGATATTGATGTTACAGTAAATGGTACTGTACCTTCAGTGTTAATTTTTAATACTGCAAATGGTGCTCTTTCAGTAAAACCGAATACACCAACAGGTACTTATACTTTTGATTATTCAATTTGTGAAATTGCTAATAGTGGAAATTGCAATACAGCTACAGTTAAAGTTGAAATTGTAAATGATTTAGTAGCAGTTAAAGATGATTTCGGAACAAAAACTTCTGGATCTACAGCTGCAGTTATAGGCAATGTTAAATCAAACGACACTTTAGACGGGGCATCTGTTACGTCTGCAAACACGGTTGTTACAATTGACAGCGACGGACCATTAAGCGTTGATGCAAATGGAGATGTTACTCTAGCAGCAAACACGCCAAGCGGAAGCTACAGCATTACATACGAAATCTGCGAGAAGGGTGCGAATCCATCAAACTGCAAGACAGCTACAGCAGAGGTTAAAGTTGAAAATGGCTTAATTGCGGTTAAAGATGATTTCGGAACAAAAACTTCTGGATCAACAGCTGCAATTGTCGGAAATGTTAAATCAAACGACACTTTAGACGGAGCATCTGTTACGTCTGTAAATACTGTTGTTACAATTGACAGCAACGTAGCATTGAGCGTTGATGCAAATGGAGATGTTACTCTTGCGGCAAACACGCCAAGCGGAAGCTACAGCATTACATACGAAATCTGCGAGAAGGGTGCGAATCCATCAAACTGCAAGACAGCTACAGCAGAGGTTAAAGTTGAAAATGGTTTAATTGCAGTTAAAGATGATTTTGGAACAAAAACTTCTGGATCTACAGCTGCAATTGTCGGAAATGTTAAATCAAATGACACTTTAGACGGAGCGTCTGTTACATCTGCAAACACGGTTATTGCAATTGACAGCGACGGACCATTAAGCGTTGATGCAAACGGAGACGTTACTCTGGCAGCAAACACGCCAAGCGGAACGTACAGCATTACATACGAAATCTGCGAGAAAGATGCGAATCCTTCAAACTGCAAGACAGCGATTGCAGAAGTTAAAGTTGAAAATGGTTTAATTGCGGTTAAAGATGACTTCGGAACAAACACTTCTGGATCTACAGCTGCAGTTATTGGCAATGTTAAATCAAACGACACTTTAGACGGAGCATCTGTTACGTCTGCAAACACGGTTGTTACAATTGACAGCGACGGACCATTAAGCGTTGATGCAAACGGAGACGTTACTCTGGCAGCCAACACGCCAAGCGGAACCTACAGCATTACATACGAAATCTGCGAGAAATCTGCTAATCCATCGAACTGCAAGACAGCTACAGCAGAGGTTAAAGTTGAAAATACAATTGACGCAGTACTAGATATTATTACTCCAATTAATGGAAACATTGGCGGAACAACAGTATCTCTAATAGGAAACGATACGCTAAATGGAGAAAAAGCAGTAATTGGAATCAATTCAGGAGAAGTTACAATAAGTATTGTAGGCACTTTACCATCAGGATTGACATTAAATACAAATGGAACTATTACAGTAGCTTCAGGAACTCCAAAAGGAGATTATAAAGTAGAATATACAATATGTGAAGTAGGTGCAGTCCCTGCAAACTGCGATTCGGTAACTATTACCGTACCGGTAACAGCAGGAAACCTTGTGGCAAATGCAGATGAAATTCCGTCAGTTTTAGGATCGAATGTTCCTCAGACATTAGGGAAAAATGTATTTGACAATGACACTAAAAATGCACAGCCATTAGACCCAGCAGATGTTACGCTGAAAACTACAGCGGCAGATCCGAAAGGATATCTGACTGTAGATGCAGACGGAAAAATTATTTTAGGCGCAAATCCTCCGGCAGGAGATTATGAGCTAACGTATGAAATCTGCGAGAAATTAAATCTGGACAACTGCAGTTCAAATACTGTGAAGGTAACAGTTGGATTGCCAGTAATTGATGCAGTTGAAGACGTGATCGCTTCGATAAACGGAAATATCGGCGGAAAAACGATTTCATTAACTGCAAACGATAAATTAAACGGAAATCCAATCACAGTTGGAACGGCAGCAGGAGAAGTTAAGTTTGAAATTATCGGAACGCTTCCAACAGGATTGACGCTGAATTCAGATTACACCATAACTGTTGCGCCAAATACTCCAAAAGGAGATTACAAAGTAGAATATAAAATCTGCGAAAACACGAATCCACTAAACTGCGACTCGGTTACTATTACCGTACCGGTAACAGCAGGAAACCTTGTGGCAAATGCAGATGAAATTCCGTCAATTTTAGGATCGAATGTTCCTCAGACATTAGGGAAAAATATATATGACAATGACACTAAAAACGCGCAGCCATTAGATCCTTCAGATGTTACGCTGAAAACTACAGCGGCAGATCCAAAAGGATATCTGACTGTAGATGCAGACGGAAAAATTATTTTAGGCGCAAATCCTCTGGCAGGAGATTATGAGCTAACGTATGAAATCTGCGAGAAATTAAATCTGGACAACTGCAGTTCAAATACTGTGAAGGTAACAGTTGGATTGCCAGTAATTGATGCAGTTGAAGACGTGATCGCTTCGATAAACGGAAATATCGGCGGAAAAACGATTTCATTAACTGCAAACGATAAATTAAACGGAAATCCAATCACAGTTGGAACGGCAGCAGGAGAAGTTAAGTTTGAAATTATCGGAACGCTTCCAACAGGATTGACGCTGAATTCAGATTACACCATAACTGTTGCGCCGAATACTCCAAAAGGAGATTACAAAGTAGAATATAAAATCTGCGAAAACACGAATCCACTAAACTGCGACTCGGTTACTATTACCGTACCGGTAACAGCAGGAAATCTTGTGGCAAATGCTGATGAAATTCTATCAGTTTTAGGATCGAATGTTCCTCAGACATTAGGGAAAAATATATATGACAATGACACTAAAAACGCGCAGCCATTAGATCCTTCAGATGTTACGCTGAAAACTACAGCGGCAGATCCGAAAGGATATCTGACTGTAGATGCAGACGGAAAAATTATCTTGGGAGCAAATCCTCCAGCAGGAGATTATGAACTGACATATGAAATCTGCGAGAAATTAAATCTAGACAACTGCAGTTCAAATACTGTGAAGGTAACAGTAGTATTGCCAGTAATTGATGCAGTTGAAGATGTGATCGCTTCGATAAACGGAAACATTGGCGGAAAAACAATTTCATTGACTGCAAACGATAAATTAAACGGAAATCCAATCACAGTTGGAACGGCAGCAGGAGAAGTTAAATTTGAAATTATCGGAACGCTTCCATCAGGATTGACTCTGAATTCAGATTACACGATAAGTGTTGCGCCAAATACGCCGGCAGCAGATTATAAAGTCGAATACAAAATCTGTGAAATTACAAATCCATTAAATTGTGATTCGGTAATTACAGTAGTAAAAGTTACAGGGGGAAATCTTGTAGCAAATGAAGACCTTATGCCATCGGCAATTGGAGTAAACATTCCGCAGAAACTAATCAATGTTTTTGAGAACGATACTAAAGATGGAAATAAATTAGTGCCTTCAGATGTAGATCTTAAAGTAACTAAAGATGATCCAAAAGGATATTTAACGGTGGATGCAGACGGAAATGTTGTACTAGCTCCTAATGCACCTGCAGGAGAATATGAATTGACATACACAATATGCGAGAAATTAAATCCGAATAACTGTGATTCAAATGTTGTAAAAGTTACGGTAACAGAACCAAAAATGGCAGTAACTGCAAATAGTTATTGTTCAAATAATGTTCCTTATGTTAACTATTCTGTTTCGCCAGAAAATTTCACAACAAATAATCTATTAACAGTAAAATGGATTGATAGTAATAATAATGTAGTGGCAACTCAAACCAATCTGCCATTAAGCGGAGATATTTTATGGCCAGGAGCAGAGATTGACAGCAACAAAAATGGAACAGATTGGCCAGGATGGATTTTAAATAACGGAATATGGTCAGAAGGTGCCGACGGATTTGAAGCTACCAGAAATGGAGTGAAAATTGAGTTTTCATTAAATCCAACGGTTACAGTTTCTGTTGCTTATCCACCAGCTACGCCAGATTGTAATGCACATCCAACATTCTCAATAAAAGCAAATAATGATGAAACTGGGCCTGTAAATGTCAAAAAAGGAGCAAATGCTACGGTTAATATTTTTGAAAATGACTTATTGAATGGAGCACAAATTAAGCCTTCAGATGTTATTTTATCAATACCTGTAGTAAATCCAAACTTCTCATTAAATGCAAATGGTTCAGTCAATATTGCTGCAAATACGCCAGATGGAATTTACGAATTGACTTATCAGATCTGTGAAGCTGCAAATACATCAAATTGCAGTCAAGCAGTAATTAAAATTACAGTTGATAATGTTGCAGATCCAGCTCCGCCAACAGAAAATCAAATTACTTTAAATAATGATAATGATGTTAGTGCAGATGGAATTAATGGTTCATTAGAATTTGTAAATGTTTTAGAAAATGATTTAATAAACGGAAAACCAATAAATCCTGCAGATGTTACAATTAAGCCTTTAACAGAAAGTCCCTATTTTGAATGGAATGCTGACGGAACGGTAAATGTTAAGCCAAACACGCCAGGAGGAAATTATCCGTTGACTTATCAGGTTTGCGAAAAGGCAAATTCGTCAAATTGTTCTATTGCGACATTAAATGTTTTTGTAGAAGTGCCTGCTATTTCTGTGATTAAAACAGCAGTTTTCAATGACGAAAATAAGAGCGGTTTTGCAAATGCAGGAGAAACAATTACGTACAAATTTACTGTAACCAATACAGGAAATGTACCACTTGTTGGAATCACTATAAACGATCCGTTGCCAGGAGTAGTAGTTTCTGGACAATCAATTAATTTGGGTGTCAACGAATCTAACGAAACTAATTTTACAGCGGTTTACAAAATCACTCAAGAAGATATTAACCGTGGCAGTGTGAGTAATCAGGCAACAGTTAAAGGAAGCAGTATAAGAGGAGTTGTAGTTGAAGATCAGTCAGACGATGCAAGCAATAGCGGAGATAGTCCAACAGTCTTAGACCTAAACGGATGTTCTATTAAAGTAATGAATGCTTTCTCTCCAAATGGAGACAGCAAGAATGCAAGATTTTATATTAGAGGAATTGAATGTTATCCAGATAATACGGTTGAAATTTATAACCGTTGGGGAGTTTTGGTTTTCAGTATAGATCAGTACAATAATAACGACCGAGTTTTTGAAGGATATTCTAACGGACGTTCTACAATCAAACAAACAGATGGTCTTCCGGTTGGAACGTATTTCTATATCTTAAAATACAAAGATAGTGCTCAGAAATCTCACCAAGAATCTGGTTACTTATACCTTAATAAATAAAATGGATTACGGCTTAGTTAACCCTAGGCCGTTCTAAAACTTAATAAATGAAAAAATTAATTTTAGTTTTTATGTTTTTTTCGATTGTGTCAAATGCGCAGCAAGATGCGCAATATACACAATACATGTATAACACAATCGAAGTCAATCCAGCCTATGCAGGCTCACGTGGAGCATTAAGCGTTTTTGGTTTATATCGTACACAATGGATTGGATTAGATGGAGCGCCAGAAACGAGTACATTTTCTGTTAATACACCTTTGAATAATAGTGATTTAGGACTTGGAGTTTCTTTGGTAAATGATAAAATCGGACCAACTGTAGAGAATACTTTATCGGCAGATTTGTCGTATACAATTCCAACTTCAGATACATGGAATTTGTCTTTCGGTATAAAAGGAACAGCTAATCTTTTTAACATCGATATCAATAAATTGAGTTATGAAGATCAAGATGATCCGCAGTTTCAGAACCTTAAGAATAAATTTTCGCCCAATGTTGGAGCGGGACTTTATTTTCATTCAGACAGAGCATATGTCGGGTTGTCGGTTCCTAATTTTATAGAAACAAATCGTTATGACTCAGACGATGTAGCTATTTTCAAAGAAAAAATCAATTATTATTTAATTGCAGGTTATGTATTTAATCTAGATCGTTTAGAGTACATAAAGTTCAAGCCAGCTTTAATGACCAAAATGGTAGAAGGAGCTCCTTTACAGGTTGATGTTTCAGGAAATTTTATGTTTAATGACAAATTCGTTTTAGGACTTGCTTATCGTTGGAGTGCATCTGTTAGTGCAATGGCAGGATTTCAAGTTACAAAAGGAATGTACATAGGTTACGGTTACGATCATGAAACGACACGATTAAGAAAATACAATTCTGGATCTCATGAGGTTTTCCTAAGATTCGAATTCTTTAATAATTACAATAAAATGATATCCCCAAGATTCTTTTAATACAACCTATGAAAGCTAGAAATTTAATATTGATTATTTTACTGTTTTGTTTTTTTTCAAATGTAAATGCACAAAATCCATTTACTACGATGAATATAAAATATGCAGATAAAAAATACGAAGAGTACGCTTACGCGGATGCCATAAAAGTATACGAGACTTTAGTAAATGCTGAAACTACCAACGAAGGTGTAATTCAGCGTTTGGCAAATTCATACTATTTTAATGGTGAATTAAAGAAAGCCTTAAAATGGTATGAACAACTGTTTATAATAAACGAAAACCAAGAAGCTGAATATTTGTATCGATACGCACAATCATTAAAATCGGGAGGAGACTATCGTAGATCTGATGAGATTTTGCAGAAATTCAATCAAAAAGCAACTGCAGAAAAGAGAGCAGATCTTATTAGAAGTGACAAGAATTATTTAGAAGATATAAAAGAAAACTCAGGCCGATTCCAAATTGCCGATGCTGGCGTTAATTCTCGATATTCAGATTACGGAAGTGCTGTTTACAATAATAAAATCGTTTTTACTTCTGCACGCGACACAGGCGGAGTTGTTAAAGCTAATTTTCAATGGACAAACCGATCTTTCTCTAGATTATACACAGCAGATCTACTTCCAGACGGAAGCGTTGGAAAACCAGAACTTTTAGTAAAAAGAAAAAAAGATAATTTCAATGAGTCGAGTCCGATTTTTACTAAAGATGGACGAACGATGTATTTTACTAGAAATAATTTTACAGATGGTAAAAGACGAAGTAACGACAAAAATGTAACGCTATTAAAATTGTACAAAGCAGAATTGATCGATAACGAATGGAAAAATGTTGCAGAACTTCCGTTCAATAGCGATCAATACAGTACGGCGCATCCCGCTTTAAGCGTAGACGAAAAAACACTTTATTTTGCATCAGATATGCCAGGAGCTTTAGGACAATCTGATATTTATAAAGTTGCAATTAATAATGATGGAACTTTTGGTACACCCGAAAACTTAGGCCCAACTATTAATACAGAAGGAAGAGAAACCTTTCCTTTTATTTCTGGAGAAAACGAATTGTATTTTGCTACAGACGGACGTCCGGGTTTAGGAGGGTTAGACATTTTTGCTTCTCGTATTAAAGCAAACGGAACTTATGATGACGTTTTAAATGTTGGAGAACCTGTAAATAGTAAACAAGACGATTTTGCCTTCAGTATTGACAGCAAAAGCAGAAGCGGTTACTTTTCTTCAAACAGAGAAAACGGACTAGGGATGGATGATATTTACAGATTTACAGAAACAAGAAGATTAATCTGCGAACAAAACTTATCGGGAACAGTAACAGATGCAGAAACAAACGAAATATTGCCCAATACTTCTTTGACTTTGTTTAATGAAAAATTTGATCCAGTTGGAACAATCACTACAGATGAAAAAGGAAATTACATTTTTCCTGATCTAAGATGTGGTAAAAAATACACCATTAGGACTGCTAAAAACGATTATAATGCCAAAGAAGTTGTAGTAACAATCCTTAAAGAAAAAGGAGAAACTACTGAAATGATTGCATTAAATAAAGTATTTAAACCACTTGCAGCAAAAACGGTAGCGATCAAAAAAGTGGCAATTAGTCCAGTAAAATTGAGTTCTATGCGTGTAGGTGTAGACATTGCAAAACTGTTAAACCTGCCTATGAATTTCTTTGATTTGGGTAAAGCAACTATTAAAAAGACATCTGAACCACAATTAATGAAAGTGGTTAATCTTTTAAATGATTATCCAAATATGAGACTTGATATTCGTTCGCATACTGATAGCCGTTCTTCTTCAGAAAGCAATCAGATTCTTTCAGAAAAAAGGGCACAATCAACCAAAAACTGGTTAGTTCAAAAAGGAATCAGCGAAGATCGATTAAGTGCAAAAGGTTATGGAGAAACGCAATTAGTCAATAAATGTGCAGACGGAGTAAAATGTACCGAAAAACAGCATATGCAAAATAGACGAAGCGAGTTTATTATTGTTGCGATGTAAAAGAATCTTCACATAAAATTTAAAAACCCTTTTCTAAATTCTAGAAAAGGGTTTTTTGGGTTATAAATCATCCCTACGGGATAATGGATAGGTGGTGTGATAATTTTTTTTTCTACCGATCAGTCACTCCTACCGGAGTGGGGTTCGAATTATATATAATGTGTGAAAAAAACACTCCGGTAAGAGTGACTGGTCGGTAGAAAGTGAATGTTTATCCGTATTTATAATGTCCCGTAGGGACATTTGATTGGTCAAAAAAAATGAAAAAACCCCGCTAGGGGTTTCTGGTCGGTAAAAGTTAAAAAATCTAATTTTCCTCAAAAAACAATTCTAAACAATTTCATTCTTTACACTATAATTTTGAAAATATAAATTTTGATGTATTATGTTTAAAATGAATTGTTTATGTTTTTAAAAAATCGATTTCGCTGTAGATCGTGTTGGTTTTTGTTTTAACTTTATAAACCTAAAAATTTTTCATTATGACTGTAGATCAAATACTTAAAGCAAAAGGAAGGAATGTGTATTCTATTTTCTCCAATTTAACGGTTTATGATGCGTTAAAAGTTATGGGAGAAAAAAACATTGGAGCAATTTTAGTTATGGATGATACTATTTTAAAAGGAATATTATCGGAAAGGGATTATGCCAGAAAAATTGTTCTGAAGGATAAATCTTCTAAAGAAACTTTTGTTCATGAGATTATGGAAAGTAATGTTTTTACGGTAAAACTTTCAGATAATCTTGAAGATTGTATGGAACTTATGAGCGAAAAAAGAATAAGACACCTGCCTGTTTTAGAAGACGGAACAGTGGTTGGAGTAATTTCAATCAGCGATGTGGTGAAGGCAATTATAGAAATTCAAAAAGACACAATCAACCATTTGAATTCTTATATTTCTCAATAAACAGTAGCTAAAAACGATAAAAATTCAAACGAGTCCAATTTCTATTGGACTTTTTTTATTTATTCGAATAGATTTTAAGAAAAGAAAACGCTAAAAAGACGCCATTTTAAAACAAGACTTATATCTTTGTAAGCTAGAATAAATGCTAAAAAAATGAACAAAGAGAGTAAAAGAAGAGAGGCGTTACTGTACCATGCAGAACCAACTCCAGGAAAAATTCAGGTAGTTCCAACAAAAAAATATGCAACCCAGAGAGACTTATCATTGGCTTATTCGCCAGGAGTTGCAGAACCATGTTTAGAAATCGCAGCAAACAAAGAAGACGTTTATAAATATACAGCCAAAGGAAATTTAGTAGCCGTAATCTCAAACGGTACAGCTGTTTTAGGTCTTGGAAATATTGGTCCAGAAGCAGGAAAACCTGTAATGGAAGGAAAAGGTTTATTATTTAAAATATTTTCTGATATAGACGTTTTTGATATCGAAATCGATACTGAAAATGTGGAAGAATTTATTCAAACGGTAAAAAATATTGCTCCAACTTTTGGAGGTATCAATTTGGAAGATATTAAAGCTCCAGAATCTTTTGAAATCGAAAGAAGATTGATCGAAGAATTGGATATTCCGGTAATGCACGACGACCAGCATGGAACAGCAATTATCTCTTCTGCAGCTTTAATCAACGCACTTGAATTGGCAGGTAAAAAAGCAGAAGACGTAAAAGTAGTAGTTTCTGGAGCAGGATCTGCAGCGATTGCGTGTACAGATTTATATGTTTTACTTGGAGTAAAAGTAGAAAACGTTTTAATGTACAACAGTAAAGGACTTTTAACTAAAGACAATCCTGCACTTTCAGATTTACAATTAAAATATGCGATTGACGGACCTCAGATTCCTTTGGCAGAAGCGGTAGAAGACGCTGACGTTTTCATCGGATTATCTTCTGGAGATATTCTTTCGCCAGAAATGTTATTGACAATGTCTAAAAATCCGATCGTTTTTGCAATGGCAAACCCGAACCCGGAAATCGATTATAATTTAGCTACAGAAACTCGTAAAGATGTTATTATGGCTACGGGACGTTCAGATTTTCCTAATCAGGTAAATAACGTTTTAGGTTTTCCTTATATCTTTAGAGGAGCGCTAGACGTAAGAGCGACAAAAATTAACGAAGAAATGAAAATGGCGGCTGTAAAAGCTTTAGCTATTTTGGCAAAAGAACCAGTTCCAGAACAAGTTAACGTAGCATACGGTGCAACAAAACTTGGTTTTGGTCAAGAATATATCATTCCTAAACCATTCGATCCTAGATTGATTACAGTTGTAGCTCCAGCGGTTGCAAAAGCAGCAATGGAATCTGGAGTGGCAAAAAATCCTATTACAGACTGGGCAGCTTACGAAGATGTTCTTCGCGAACGTATGGGTAACGATAACAAAATGGTGCGTTTGATTACAAACCGTGCAAAATTAAATCCAAAGAAAATTGTTTTTGCTGAAGCAGATCAATTAAACGTTTTAAAAGCAGCTCAAATTGTTTACGAAGACGGAATCGGATTCCCTATCTTATTAGGGAATAAAGAACAGATTTTGGAATTAAAAGCAGAATTAGGTTTTGATGCCGATTTAGAAATTATCGATCCAAAAACAGATGAGGAAGCCGTAAGACGTAACAAGTTTGCAAAATCTTTCTGGGAAACTAGAGGAAGAAGAGGTGTTTCTAAATTGGATGCTGAAAAATTCATGCGCGAAAGAAACTACTTTGCCGCTATGATGGTTAACGAAGGAGAGGCAGATGCAGTGGTAACAGGACATTCTAGAAGCTATCCTTCAGTAGTTAAGCCAATGCTTCAGTTGATCGAAAAAGCGCCTAATGCTTCTTTGGTAGCAACTGCAAATATGATGCTTACTTCTCGTGGGCCAATGTTTTTATCAGATACTGCAATAAACATTAATCCGTCTGCACAAGATTTGATTAATATTGCCATTATGACTGCAAAAACGGCAAAAATGTTTGGTATTGAGCCCGTTATAGCAATGGTTTCATTCTCAAACTTTGGTTCTTCAACTAGCGAAAGCGCTTCAAAAGTTAGAGAAGCTGTAGCTTACTTGCATAAAAATCATCCAGAATTAATTGTGGATGGAGAAATTCAAGCAGATTTTGCATTAAATCCAGAAATGCTTCAAGAGAAATTCCCATTCTCTAAATTAGCAGGAAAAAAAGTGAATACATTGGTTTTCCCTAACTTAGAATCAGCAAATATCACTTACAAATTATTGAAAGAATTGTATAAAGTGAATTCAATAGGACCAATTATGATGGGTATGGGCAAACCAGTTCACATTTTCCAATTGGGTGCTAGCGTTGAAGAAATGGTAAATATGGCAGCTATTGCTGTTATTGATGCACAGGAAAAAGAAAGTAAAAAGAATAAAATAACACAATAAACGTTCTAACAAGGATTGAACAAATTTGTCGTAGTTTTATGGCATTTTTGTTATATTTGATACTAATAAATTACATTTATGATAGCACATTTGCAGGGAAGATTAGTAGAAAAGAATCCTACAGAGGTTGTAATTGATTGTGGAGGGGTTGGTTATCAGGTAAATATATCGCTACATACCTTCTCCTTAATTCCAAATTCTGAAAATATAAAATTGTATACGCATCTTCAAATTAAAGAAGATGCGCATACTTTATATGGTTTTGCCGAAAAATCGGAGCGCGAAATTTTTAGAATGCTGCTTTCTGTTTCAGGAATCGGAGCTGGAATCGCGAGAACGATGCTTTCGTCTATAGAACCAAAACAAATTATAAACGCTATTGCATCGGGAGATGTTGGCGTAATCCAATCTATCAAAGGGATTGGAAACAAAACGGCACAAAGAGTTATACTTGATTTAAAGGAAAAAGTTGTTAAATTGTACGATATTGACGAAGTTTTTGCTGTTCAAAACAATAGAAACCGAGATGAAGCGTTATCTGCTCTAGAAGTGTTAGGTTTTGTCCGAAAAGCTTCAGAAAAAGTGGTAGAAAGAATCGTAAAAGAAGATCCAGAAGCTACCGTTGAAACAATTATCAAAAAGGCTTTAAAAAGCTTATAAATTTCATTTTATATAAAAGAATTCTATGCGTAAAATTTGTATTTTGTTGCTGGTATTGCTCTGCGGTAATGTTTTACGGGCACAGGTTACACCGGCGGCACAAGATACAACTAAAACTCAGTTTTCAGTAGGTAAGATAGAGCTCGAAGATCCTCCGAGCGTACTTTCGGCATATAGATACGATCCTATTACAGATCGTTATATCTATACCAATTCGGTAGATGGTTTCTCCATCAATTACCCTTTAATTCTAACTCCAAAAGAATACGAAGATTTAGTTCTGAAAGAAGCAAGAAGAGATTATTTTAGAAAAAAATCTGATGCTATTGATGGTAAAAAAGCGGGAGCCGAGGCAGCCAAAAAAGATTTATTGCCAAGATATTATATCAATTCGAGCTTGTTCGAAAGCATTTTTGGAAGTAATACCATAGATGTAAAGCCCACAGGGTCAGTAGAAATGGATTTGGGGATGCGTTATACTAAACAAGACAATCCTTCATTTTCGCCAAGAAACAGATCTTCTCTAACTTTTGATTTTGATCAAAGAATCAGTATGAGTTTAATGGGAAAAATTGGAACTCGTTTGGAGGTAAATGCCAACTACGATACACAATCTACATTTGCTTTTCAGAACTTATTTAAACTAGCTTACACGCCTTCAGAGGACGATATTGTTCAGAAAGTTGAGGTCGGTAATGTGAGCATGCCTTTAAATAGTACCTTAATTCGAGGCGCACAAAGTTTATTTGGGGTTAAAGCACAACTGCAATTTGGTAAGACAACTGTTACGGGAGTTTTCTCAGAACAAAAGTCTCAAACCAAAAGTATAGTCGCAGAGGGTGGTGGTACCGTACAAAACTTCGATTTGTTTGCCTTAGATTATGATAATGACCGACATTTCTTCTTATCACAATACTTTAGAAATAAATACGATTCTTCTCTTAAAAACTATCCGTTAATTGACAGCCGTGTTCAAGTTACCAGAATCGAAGTGTGGGTAACGAATAAACAAAATAGGGTAACAACAACCAGTAACAACTTAAGAAACGTTATTGCGCTTCAGGATTTAGGGGAAGGACAAGTTTCTGGTGTGCCAGATAATCAGGTTGTTGTAATTACAAATCCTGGGGGATTCTTTAATAATCCAATAGATTCACCTACAGATAATACAAATAACAAATACGATCCGGCATCAATTGGAAAAGCAGGAAGTTATTTAAACTCTAATATTAGAGAAATTGTAACAGCAAAATCTGGATTTAATAATACCAACGTAAACGAGGGAACTGATTATTCTGTTCTGGAAAATGCTAGAAAATTAACTACAAACGAATATACTTTTAACGCACAGTTGGGTTACATCTCGTTACAGCAGAGATTGGCCAATGACGAAATTCTAGCGGTTGCGTTTGAATATACAGTTGGAGGAAAAACATACCAAGTAGGGGAGTTTGGTAGTGATGGTGTAGATGCAACTGTAGTTACAGGAAACAACAATGCCAATCAAGCAATTGTAACACAGAGTTTGGTTTTAAAAATGCTGAAAAGTAGTTTGACAAACGTTCAAAATCCGGTTTGGAACTTGATGATGAAAAACGTTTATCAAATTCCTCAAGCCTACCAAATCAAACAAGAAGATTTTAGACTTAATATTCTTTATACCGATCCTTCGCCAATAAATTATATTACGCCAGTAACAGGAAGTACTTTTCCGGCAAATCCTGCACCAGACGATAAAGTAGACCAAACGCCATTATTGAATGTTTTTAATCTTGACCGTTTAAATTACAACAACGATCCGCAAACAGGAGGAGACGGATTCTTCGATTATGTTCCAGGAGTTACGGTTGATGTGCAGAATGCCCGAATTATTTTCACCACTAAAGAGCCTTTTGGAGAACTTTTATTTAGAAAGTTAAACACCAACTCTGGAGAAAGTTATAATGATCCAGCTACCTATAATGCAAATCAGAAGAAGTATGTGTTTAGAAACATGTACAGAAATACTCAGGCTGGGGCATTGCAGGATAGCGATAAAAACAAATTCTTATTAAGAGGAAAATATAAATCTTCGGGAAGCAATGGTATTCCTATCGGAGCCTTTAACGTTCCGCAAGGGTCTGTTGTGGTAACTGCTGCAGGACGTGTTTTAGTAGAGGGTATAGATTATAGTGTCGATTATCAATTAGGACGTGTGCAGATATTAGATCCTTCGCTTCAAGCTTCTAATACACCGATTGAAGTTTCGTTGGAGAACAATTCAATCTTTGGGCAGCAGACAAGAAGATTTATGGGATTCAATGTTGAACATAAAATTTCTGAAAAGTTTGTGGTTGGAGGTACATTCTTAAAAATGACAGAACGTCCTTTCACTCAAAAATCAAGCTACGGACAAGAATCTGTAAATAATACCATTTTTGGTTTTAATGGAAATTATGCGACAGAAGTTCCGTTTTTGACAAGATTGGCTAATAAATTGCCTAACATAGATACGGACGTTCCGTCTAATCTTTCGATTCGTGGAGAAGTCGCATTTTTGAAACCAGATGCTCCAAAAGCAAGTGATTTTGAAGGCGAAGCAACCATTTATATCGATGATTTTGAAGGTACTCAGACTACAATCGATATGAGATCTGCTTATGCGTGGAGTTTGGCTTCTACACCATTTATTACTTCTGCAACAGACAATACGTTCAATGCCAACTCCAATACGCTTGAGTATGGTTTTAAACGTGCAAAATTGGCTTGGTATACTATCGATCCAATTTTCTACACCTCAAAACCATCAGGAGTCTCAAATGATGATTTATCATTAAACTCAACAAGAAGAATTTATAGCAGAGAGCTTTATCCAAATACAGATATTGCACAAGGGCAGATTCAGGTTGTTAATACATTAGACTTAACATATTATCCATCAGATAGAGGGCCTTACAATAATAACCCTAATTTTAGTTCAAGCAGTCCTTCATCTAATTTTGGTGGAATTATGCGTGCGCTGAATTCTACAAACTTTGAGCAAGGAAATGTTGAATACATTCAGTTCTGGGTACTTGATCCTTATGTTGGAACGGGGCAGGCTCAAGGAACTAATAATGGGAAAATTTACTTCAATTTAGGAGAAGTTTCAGAAGATGTTCTAAAAGACGGAAGAAAACAATATGAAAATGGTTTAGGACCAGATCAGATTATGGTAAATCCACAACCGATTTGGGGAGACGTGCCAGCATCTCAATCATTGATTTATGCATTTGATACTAATCCAGACAATCGTAAAAATCAGGATGTTGGTTTAGATGGTTTGCCAGACGCAAAAGAGGGATCAATCTATACCAACTATGCAGGAGAAGAAGATCCCGCAGCAGATAACTATAAATACTTCTTAAATACAGAAGGAGGCATTTTACAGCGTTATAAAAGATACAATGGAACAGAGGGGAACTCTGCCGTAAGCGTTGATGATCCAAATCGTGGTTCTACAACTCTTCCAGACGTTGAAGACATCAATCGTGATAATACCATGAGTACAATCAATGCGTATTATGAATATAGTATTGATGTAAGACCAGGAATGCAAGTTGGAGAAAATTATATTACGGATATTAGAGAGGTTCAAAACGTAGATCTTCCTAATGGTAGTACAACCAATGCAAGATGGATTCAGTTTAAAATTCCGGTTTCGAAACCTCAAAATACTATTGGAAATATTACCGATTTTAGATCTATTCGTTTCATGCGTATGTTTATGACTGGGTTTAACGATCAAATGACAGTTCGTTTTGGGGCATTAGATTTAGTTAGAGGAGAATGGAGAAAGTATACAGGAACACTTGATGCAAATGATACAAATCCTGATGATGACGGAACTCAATTTGATGTTGCAGCTGTAAATATTCAAGAAAACGGAACTAAATGTCCTGTAAATTATGTTATTCCGCCAGGAGTTCAAAGAGAGCAATTGTACAACAATAACACAATTATCAATCAGAACGAACAGTCTTTAGCATTGCGAATTGCAGGTTCCGGATTAGAATATCAAGATTCTAGAGCAGTTTTCAAAAATGTAAGTGTTGATATGCGTCAGTACAAAAAACTGAAAATGTTCCTTCATGCAGAATCTCTTCCAAATGAAACTCAGCTTTTAGACGATGAGATGATCGGATTTATTCGTTTTGGTAATGACTTCACACAAAACTTTTATCAAATTGAGATTCCATTAAAAGTAACGAGAACTGGAGGGAGTTGTACTATAAGTCCAGATCAAGTGTGGCTTGAAGAAAATAATATTGATGTAGCACTTTCATTACTTACTAGAATGAAAATCTTGGGAATGAATATCGATATTAATTCGCCAAAAAGAGATATAAATGGTATTTATTATCCAGACCGAGATCCAGATGTAGACGGTGGTGACCAGGATGGTAAATTGACTTTAGGTATTAAAGGAAATCCGAATTTCGGTTTAGTTCGAAATTTAATGGTCGGGGTAAAAAGCGCGGCAAACCATAAGGATATTATGGGAGAAGTATGGTTTAACGAACTTCGTATGTCCGATTTGGAAAACAAAGGAGGTATGGCTGCATTACTGAATGTAGATACCAATATGGCCGATTTAATGACATTATCTGCTTCTGGAAAAAAGAGCACAATCGGTTTTGGTTCTCTTGAGCAGGGAGCAAACGAGAGAGATCGTGAAGATATTCAGCAGTACAACATTGTAACCAATATAAATTTAGGAAAGTTATTGCCACCGAAATGGGGTATTAATCTTCCATTCAATTATGCTATTGGAGAAGAAGTTATTACGCCAGAATACGATCCGTTTAATCAGGATATTAAGTTAGATCAATTAATAGCAGAGACTACAGATCCGACAGAAAAAGAAAATATTAGAACCCGTGCGGTTGATTACACGAAGCGTAAAAGCATCAATTTTATTGGGGTAAGAAAAGATAGAGCGCCAGAACAGAAGCCGCATGTTTATGATGTAGAAAACTTTACGTTCTCGCAGTCTTATAATCAGGTAGAGCGACATGATTATGAAGTTGAAAGTTATAATGATGAGCAGTCTAATACTTCTGTCAATTATGCTTACACTTTTCAGCCTAAAGAAGTAGTTCCGTTTAAGCAAACCAAATTCATGAAAACAAGTGAATATTGGAAATTGTTAAGCGACTTTAATATCAATTATCTTCCTTCGAATGTTTCATTTAATAGTAATATTTTAAGGCAAAGCAATCGCCAGCAATATAGACAAGTTGATGTAGAAGGTATTGGATTAGATCCTCTTTACAGAAGAAACTTTGCATTTAATTATCAGTATGGTTTCGGATTTAATTTGACAAAATCGTTAAAATTAAATTACACAGCAGCGTCTAACAATATCGTAAGAAACTTTTTGAACGACGATAATACGCCAAAAGAAGATTTTAATATCTGGGATGATTATTTTGATATTGGTATACCAAATCAGCATTTACAACAATTGGTTTTAAACTATGATATTCCAATTAACAAAATTCCAATATTTAGTTTCATAAAAGCAAACTATTCTTATACGGCAGATTACAATTGGCAAAGATCGTCTACAGCACTTTCTCAATACGTTGACGACAGTGGAGTGTCTTGGGATTTAGGAAATACGGTTCAAAATGCCAATTCGAATACTTTCTCTACGACATTAAATATGAATACGCTGTATAAATATTTAGGTTTGACACCAGGGCGTAAACCAGCAAAAACAAAACCTGTTGCACCACCAAAACCGGGAGAGAAAATTGTAAATACGGCTAAGCCAGTTACCAGCAGTAATCCTTTTTATGATGGTTTGATAGGGGTTTTAACAAGTATTAAAAATGTTCAAATCAACTATACAAAAAATAGCGGAACCGTTTTGCCAGGATATATTCCAGGAGTTGGTTTCTTTGGTACATCTAAACCTTCGTTAGGGTTTGTTTTTGGTAGTCAGGATGATGTACGTTTTGAAGCTGCTAAAAATGGATGGCTGACTAATTACCAGAATTTTAATCAAAACTTTACGCAAGTAAGTAATAAGCTTTTGAAAGTAATGGCAAACGTAGATTTACTGCCTGATTTGAAAATCGATCTAGCTATGGATCGTGCTTATTCTGAAAACTCATCAGAGCAATACAGTGTAGATCAAAATACAGGCGAGTATATCGCATTATCACCATACAGTTATGGAATGTTTTCAATTTCTACAGTATTGATTAAGACTGCTTTCTCAACAAGTTCAGAAACGGAGTCTTCGGCGTTTGATGATTTTAGAAGCAATCGTTTAGTTATTGCAAATCGTTTGGCAGAACAACATTATGGAGGAGGGGAGATTCCTAGATACGGAGATGCAAATAATCCTATTCCAGATGAATCAGATCCAAATTATAAAATTTATGTAGCCAATCAAGGTTATCCTATTGGTTTCTCAAAAAGTAATCAAGCGGTATTATTGCCTTCATTTATGGCGGCATATACAGGAGCAGATGCTTCAAAGAGTTCAACAGGGATTTTTAGAAGTTTCCCTATCCCGAACTGGAATGTGAAGTATAATGGTTTAATGCGTTATAAGTATTTCAAAGATCATTTTAGACGTTTTTCGTTACAACATAATTATAGAGCATCATATACAATAAGTCAGTTTAGGTCAAATTTTGATTATTTGGAAACCCCTGGAGGGCAAGACGTAAATACGAACTTCTTCAATAAAACAATCATGTCTAATGTTAACTTAGTGGAGCAATTTAGCCCGCTGATGAGAATTGATTTTGAGTTGAAAAATTCATTCCGCATATTAACAGAAGTTAAAAAAGACCGTGCATTGTCTATGAGTTTTGATAATAATTTATTGACAGAGGTTAAAGGAGTAGAGTATGTTGTTGGAGTAGGATATCGTTTTAAAGATGTTATTATTTCATCAAGATTGGCAGATAATCCAACTGGAATTATTAAGAGTGATATCAATATAAAAGCTGATTTTTCATATAGAAATAATGAAACTTTAGTTCGATATTTAGATTACGATAATAATCAGCTGGCAGCGGGACAGAACATCTGGACTTTAAAATTAACGGCCGATTATGCGTTTAGTAAAAACTTAACAGCAATATTTTATTACGATCATTCGTTCTCGAAAGCAGTTATTTCGACTTCTTTCCCTTTAACGAATATCAGATCAGGTTTCACACTTCGTTATAATTTTGGAAATTAAATTT
>Ga0308157_10002630_pt1 | contig 28564 bp, 36 predicted proteins | sample PhyBR1_FD_201035 | JGI IMG/M metagenome (GOLD analysis project Ga0308157, IMG submission 201035) | Phyllosphere microbial communities from UC Gill Tract Community Farm, Albany, California, United States - DLSLB.R1 | ecosystem: Host-associated > Plants > Phyllosphere > Unclassified | place: USA...
TCTACCCTTGACCGTAGATTACCGCGAGAAGTTTTATTCTGCAGGTAAAATCCCGGGAAACTTTTTCCGTAGAGAAGCAAGACCTTCTGATGAAGAAATTTTAACGATGAGATTGGTAGACCGCGTTTTGCGTCCGCTTTTCCCTTCAGATTTCCACGCAGAAGTTCAGGTGATGATTTCCCTGATTTCTTATGATAAAGAATGTATGCCGGAATCTTTAGCAGGTTTGGCGGCATCTGCAGCAATTGCAATTACCGATATTCCTTTCAACGGACCAATGTCTGAAGTTACTGTTGCAAGAATAGACGGTCAACTGGTAGTAAACCCAAGCATGGAAAATCTTGCAAAAGCAGATTTAAATATTATGGTGGGTGCCACAAAAGATTCTATCGTAATGGTAGAAGGCGAAATGAACGAAATCTCCGAGCAGGAAATGATCGAAGCGATCAAATTCGCGCACGAAGAAATTAAAGTTCAGGTTGAAGCTCAGGAAAGATTAGCTGAGAGAGTTGGCAAATCGCTTCCGAAAAGAGAATATTCTCACGAAGAGCACGACGAAGCCATCCGCGAAAAAGTTTGGGCTGAAACGTATGAAAAAGTATACGAAGTGGCAAAAACCGCTTCTGCAAAAGAAGAAAGACACGACAATTTCCAGGCTGTTTTAGAAGAATTTTTAACTCAATATTCCGAAGAAGAATTAGAAACCGTAAAACCTTTCGCGAAAATCTATTTCCACGACGTGGAAAAAGAGGCAATGCGTCAGATGATTTTGAACGAAAAAGTTCGTTTGGACGGAAGATCTCCGGACACCATTCGTCCTATTTGGTCAGAAATCGATTATTTACCAGGCGCGCACGGTTCGGCGATTTTCACCAGAGGTGAAACTCAGTCTTTAACCGCTGTAACCTTAGGTTCTGTAAAAGATGCGAACATGGTAGATACCGTAGCCATCAATTACGACCAGAAATTCTTCTTACACTATAACTTCCCACCGTTTTCTACGGGTGAAGCACGACCTTTAAGAGGAACTTCCCGAAGAGAAGTTGGTCACGGAAACCTGGCTCAAAGAGCTTTGGCGAAAATGATCCCAACGGAAAATCCTTACACCATCCGTATCGTTTCTGATATTTTAGAATCAAACGGTTCGTCTTCCATGGCGACAGTTTGTGCCGGAACTTTAGCATTAATGGATGCCGGTGTACAAATTTCCAAACCGGTTTCCGGAATTGCAATGGGCTTGGTTACCGATCCGAAATCCGGAAAATTCACCGTACTTTCTGATATCTTAGGAGACGAAGATCACCTGGGTGACATGGATTTCAAAGTAACAGGAACTGCAGACGGAATCACGGCTTGCCAAATGGATATTAAAGTAGAAGGTTTAACCATGGACATCATGGAAAAAGCTTTGATCCAGGCAAAAGACGGAAGATTACACATCCTGAACGAATTATTGAAAACCATCGATACACCAAGAGCTGATGTAAAACCTCACGCTCCGAAAATGGAAGTGTTGGAAGTTCCAAAAGATTTCATCGGCGCGATTATCGGACCTGGAGGAAAAATTATCCAGCAAATGCAGAAAGATTTCGATACGGTTATTGCCATTGAAGAAATTGGTGAAATCGGTAGAATCGAAATTTCCGGTGTTAACAGAGAAAATATCAACGCCACCATCGCAGCCATCAACGAAATTACTTTCGTGCCGGTTGTAGGTGAAGTTTATAACGGAAGAGTGGTGAAAATTATGGATTTTGGTGCTTTCGTAGCGATTGCGAAAGGAACTGAAGGTCTGCTTCACATTTCTGAAATCGAGTGGAAACGTTTGGACAAAGTTCCGTACAACGAAGGCGATATGGTGGAAGTGAAATTTATGGGCTATGATGACCGTAAAAAAATGAAACTTTCCCGAAAAGTGCTTTTAGAAAGACCTCCGAGAGAAGAAAGACCGCAAGGTGACCGTCCGCAGGGCGATCGTCCACAAGGTGACAGACCGCAGAACCGCGATAACCGAAACAACCGTGACAACGGCCAAAGAGGTGATCGCAGAGACGGAAACTCCGGAAGACCTCAACACAGCGGACAAACAAACGAGAGGCCAGCTGGTGATGATACCTTCAAACCACTAAACGAAGGCGAAAACCCAACCGATACAAAACCGGAAGGTTTTTAATTAAAGGTTTAAAATAAGAAAAACCACCTTGAAAGGGGTGGTTTTTTTTGCTTCCTGTTAGAGATGAAGGCTATTCTTTTGTCAAGGTTTTCTTTATTGCTAATGCAATGGATTTTGCAAGCAAAGGTGGAACTGCATTTCCAATTTGAACCATCTGTTTAGATTTCGTTCCTTGAAAGATAAAATTATCTGGAAACGATTGTAGCCTTGCCATTTCTCTTACTGTAATAACTCTTGGTTCGATCGGGTGAATATTCACACCACCATGATTTTCTTTGATTGTACAACTTGCTTCATTCCAGGGGCATTTTTTCCACGAATCTGAATATTTGTCGTACAAGCTTTTTCCTTCTGGGACTTTAGCAAGCCTTTCTTTCATATCGTCATTATGATTTGTTCTAACATGATTGAACTTCGGATTGTCTTTCACTTTTATTAAATCTTCAATTGCCTCTTTTGTAGTTATATAAGAAGCTGGTTCTAAAAGAGGTGCCGGGTGATAATTTTTTTCACCAATTCTGTTCGCAATAAAAATTACTCTCTCTCTTTTCTGTGGAACATAATAGTCGGCGGAATTTAATACAGTAACGTTGACAACATAGCCAAGTTTTCGAATGTCATTTTTTATTTTGTCTTCTACTTTGCCTTTTAACATCGAGCGCAAGCCTTTTACGTTTTCTGCAACAATAAATTCAGGTTGTAATTCTTCAATGATTTCAAGCATATCTTTGTATAAAGAATTTCTTTTGTCTTCGACAATTCTGTTCCCAGACATACTAAAACCTTGACAAGGGAAACCGCCAGAAAGAACTGTGAGGTTCTTTCCATTTAATTTTTCCTTAACAGTGTTTATAAATTTATCTTTTATTTCTCTTTTAGTTATATCGCCCTCAACAAGTGGATGAGAAAAGTTTTTTCTATACGTCATTCCTGCTTCCTTAAACCAATCTAGACCACAAACTTGGTTAAAACCTGCCATTTCGAACCCCTTAGCCATCCCACCAGCGCCACAAAATAAATCTGCAGATGTAAATTCAGACGGAGTTGTCCCATCCCAAATATCTGATATATCGGTCCAATTTACAATGTCGGTTTTCGTGGATTTTGGACGTGAAACCTCAAGGTCCTCAAGGTCCTCATTTTCGTAAAGTGAACCGTTAAGAAAATATTGTAATTCCCTCTCCTCAACTCGATGCACCCCGCCAATTTTATTAGATTTTATTTTTCCTGCATGGATATATCTTCTGACAGACTTTTGAGATACGTTAAGCTTTGTAGCGATATCTTCAATTTTTAGCAACTGCTTTGTAGTGTCCATATTTGTCCAATTTTGTCCAAATGTAAATATTGTTTTTTAAACTGACAACAAGTTGCTTAAATTGAATCTAAATTTTAATGAATTTCTCGCGGAATGGACCTGAAATTCACCAAGTGAAATCTTTTTTTCTCCGTATTTAATTGTTACGCTACTTTTATCTGTAAAGTCATTCGAATATCCAATTAAATGAGGATTAAAGGTTATATTTTCTAAATCGCATTTTCGGACGACCTTTGAATTAATTTGTTTCTCGTTTAAATATAAAGACCATAAAATATAATCACATTCATTTAAAAATTTTACATATTCACTTAAAAGCAATGATAATCTTTCTTTGTCTGTCACCAATAGCCTAAATTTTTCCTCGTTCATATTTCCCTCATACCATCCTTTCTCAGAGAAATGAAGGTCAAATGTTTTTGGCGAAGGTTGTCCGACCTCAGGAGGACAAACTTTGAAAGATTTTGATCTATTTGTCTTTACTGACAAAGTAGAATCATTTTCCAGAAAGAAGTCAACACCACTTTTGCTATGTCCGCCGCGTGCCCTTTTATCAGTTCCTGAATATTTAACCGGTTTTAGTGGAAACAAGTGTGGTTCTTCTAAAGTGTAATGTTTTTCAAAAGCGTTCAAAATTACTTTGTCTGAATTGTTTAATAATCTATCGTTATTAACTCCAGAATCAAGTCCAAAGACATTGCAAATGGCTAATTCGGCCGTATCGCCCAGTAAAGAATTATTTATTTGTTTCTCAGTTACAAGTAATGTTGGGAAATTTTGTCGATGCAGTCTGATCTTATATCCCGCACGATTTGTATGAAGTTGTAATTCTACAACGGTTTTTCCTTTATATTTTACCGTGTTTGACTCAATCCATTCATCTGCTGTAGATTTAGTAAAACTAAAATTTTTGTAGTCAAAGGTAAGTTCAGGTAAATCATCTCTTTTTAAAATTTTGTAATTGAAAGTCTCGTTTTCAATGTAAAACCAACAGTTAAAATCGCTTACCAGAGCATAATCTACGATTATTGGTAACATCTCATCAATATTATTAAAGCAAAATTCCTTAAAATTTGATCTTGTTATTTCTTCTGTAGACAAGTGTCCAAAAAAGTGATTGAAAGTTTCGTCACCAGCTTGTCCGACGACTTTCGGCGCAAACATTTGTCCACTTCCTTGAAAAGTTCGGACGGAAAACGTTTCCTTATTCGCTAACAAAAAGTTGTGTGGACATCTTCTTATAAACTGGGATGTATATTTTTTTGAATCTGACAAATATTCAACTGGGCGTCTTCCTCTAAAGATTTTTGGAATCAGCTTTGAGTTTATGAAAATATTAAGTAAATCTTTATCAACTCTTTCTGAGGAAATGCTGTTGTTTAGGTTGTAAACCTGACAAATTGCGTACTGAAATGTAACGCCGAAAGTTTCATTGTTCATTGGTTATTATTAATTTTTAGTGAATCCACAATATTAAAAATTCTCTTGACGCAATCTGATAGATTTTTCTTGATTTCTCCTTCCCATAAACGGACAACAGTATATCCTTTTGCACATAATTCTTTGTTGTTTTTAATATCTCGCTGAATATTGTTTTCGATTTTTGGAATCCAATACTCTCTGTTTTTCTTAAATCTTTTTTGCATTTCCGCCCAATTGTATCCGTGCCAAAACTCTCCATCAACAAAGATTGCTAATTTCAATTTTTTAATAACTATATCGGGTTTCCCAGGCAAATCATTAACATTTAATCTATAGCGGAGTCCGTTTGCCCACAATTCTTTTCTTAAAATAATTTCGGGCTTAGTATTCTTACCTTTTACTTTGCTTAATCTATAAGAATCGACCTTTGTTGTTTCGTAAACAAAATACTTTGATCGATATGGTTGATATTTCTTTATTGTCATTTTTCAAACTGCGTTAAGTTATTGATTTCCATACGCCTCTCCACAATTACCGCTAACTAGTAATTTGCCCCAAGTACTAAAGTAAATATACGGTTCAATATAGCAGATGTTTCAACTACGTGATCGGAGCTATGAATCAAATATAAACAAGTTTCGCTCCTCTTTTAAATGCAAACAACTAAAAGTTCTACGAAGGATTTGAAAATCCACAAAATAATTAGAACTTTAAAAAAAAATAAAATGCTCCTACAACAACTCCAATCCTCCCCAGAAACCATCGACTTTAAAGAAGTAATCGCTTATATCGACGAAAATTACGATTTCACGCCGACAAAATTCACCAATGGAAATACGGTGAACGAAGCAGGGGAAAATAATGGTTCCTGCAAAATTTTCAGCTTTGCGAAAATAAATAACTTTTTGAAAGACGAAACGCTGGCACTCTTCGGCGATTTCTACAGAACTGATGTCTTGAATAATCCGGAAGGAAGCGATCACCAAAACATCCGGAATTTTCAGCAGTTTGGATGGGACGGAATTTCTTTCGATGGAGAAGCGTTGAAAGTTCAAGGTTAAAAATTTTTAAGCTGGGGATTGCTTCGTACCTCGCAATGACAGCTGATAAAAAAAATACCGGGCTCTTTTGGCAAAATTTTTGCAAATGACTTTCCAACAAAATAAATTATTATGGGATCACTATTTAGAAGAGCTTTAATTTTCGCAGCACCAATGCTTTTGGGCTACGTCATGAAAAAATTTCAAGGTAAAAAACAAAGCTCGGCAAGACCGAGAATTTAACCGACACCACACTTCATATTAATAAAGAAAATTCCGCCTCCTTGTGAGACGGAATTTTTTATAAGTCCATTGAAGTCGCTTCCCGATATTCGCGCAGCAGATTTTCAAATACTTTTTCCACCGGCAAAATCTCCTCGATCAACGCCGAAACCTGACCGATTTCCAGCTCGCCTTCGTCCAAATCGCCTTCAAACATGCCGCGTTTCGCGCGTGCTCTGCCCAAAGTTTCCCGCAACGCATCAGCATCTCTGCCCTGATCGTACAATTTCTCCAAATCATGGAAAAATTTGTTTTTCACCAGGCGCACCGGCGCCAATTCCTTCAAGGTTAAATGCGTGTCGCCTTCGTTCAGCGAAACGACTTTATTTTTCCAGCTTTCATGAGAGCTCGCCTCCACTGTCGCCGCAAACCGCGACCCAATTTGTACGCCATCCGCGCCCAAAATCATCGCCGCTTTCATTTGAGAACCCAGCGCAATTCCACCCGCCGCGATCAGTGGTTTTGAAATGTGTTTTTTCACGTTCGGAATCAGGCACAAAGTCGTGGTTTCATCGCGACCATTATGTCCGCCGGCTTCAAAACCTTCGGCCACAATCGCGTCTACGCCGGCATCTTCACATTTCATCGCAAATTTAGTGGAAGAAACCACGTGCGCCACCTTCAAACCTTCTTTTTGAAGCATTTCGGTATACGTTTTCGGATTTCCGGCAGAAGTGAAAATAATTTTCACCTTTTCCTCCAAGATAATTTGCATCACCTCATCGATGTTGGGGTAAAGCATCGGCACATTGACTCCGAAAGGTTTATCCGTCGCCGCCTGGCATTTCCGGATGTTTTCCCGCAAAATATCGGGATACATGCTGCCGGCACCAATCAGGCCCAAACCACCGTTATTTGAAACCGCCGACGCCAGGCGCCAACCGGAATGCCAAATCATTCCACCCTGCACAATCGGGTATTTGATATCAAATAAATTACATATTCTGTTCTGACTTTCCTGCAGTTGCTTCAGTTTTTTGGCGGCGCCAAAATCGATAAAATTACTCATGGGGTAAATTTAAGAAAATTAGTGATGGGTTGATGGGGTGATGTGGTGATGTGGGAATTTGAGAATTTGAGAATTTGAGAATGTGGGAAATGGAAAAAGTTGCTGTTAAAGGGCGGAAAAATTCACTTTGAAAAACTCGCTGTTAAAAGCACAAAAATTTTCATTTTGAAAAATTCGCCGGTAAAGGGGTAATTTTTTTCTGTTTTGGCATTTCTCAAAAAAATGGTCAAAAAGCAACTAATTTTTCGGAAAGGTTTGAAAAAATGCGGAGTTGTTTAAGCCAAATTTCTTTCTTTGACCAAAGCATCCACCGCTTTTTTGCGCGAACGGTTTTTCACCAACATCTGGATGAAAAGCAGCGGGAAAAAGGTCAGAATGCCGAAACCGTTTTTCACCGTGCTGTACGTCACGACGCCGATCATCACTCCAAACAAAACCGCATTGATCAACTGCGTGGATTTCATTCTTTTACTTTCCACCAAAAGTTCTGCATCGGTGAATTCTGAAAGCATTTTTTGAGTCATTAATGGTGATATTTTTGTAGAAATAATTCTAAATACTACCAAAAAAAACGCCCGATTTTAAATTTTCGGGCGATGATTTTTTAATATTTCAGCTCAGCTTAGCTGCCGGAAAAGCCGGGAATATTGAAAATTCCCACGGCGAGATCGATCCAGATTAAGACGAATGCCAACAGAACCAAGATACAAATTAAAATCCGCATTTTGCGCGTTTTTACTTTGCGCAGAACCAGTTCGATAAGCAAAACCGTGCCCAGCAGTAAACCGCCGATAATCACAAAATCGTTCAGTTTCCAGTTAAAGCCCTGTCCGTCGATTCCCGTTCCGATGGTAACCTGCAGCAAAGCAAAAAAAGCTAAAATCGCAGCGACGCCCGCTAACAATCCCAAAAGTCTTTTGTTGGGATTTCTGTCGAAAGTTTCAAGTGTTTTCATTTTTTTGGGAGGTATTTAGGTGTTTTTCTATAAAATTATTTGTAAAAATTTGCTGCTATTTGGCAAGATTTTTCAGTTTCAGATGGAAATACAGCGAGGCGCTCAAGCCGGAAAAAAAGAGCACCAGCGGCAAAAGTCCGGGCTCGCTTTCCACAGTGATCATAAAAATGAGGAGCGCAATTCCAATCAATGTGATAACAAATGCAATCAAGCGGTACAGACTTAATTTTTCTTTGGTGAGTGTTTTCATTTTTTCTGTTTTAAATTAAACCTCAAAGCTTTCGTAACAAATTTAAAAGAACTTTGAACTGCAAAGTAAAATATAAAAAATTGAACAGCAAAATATTTTCTTTAAAATTTTGCTACTTAATGCTTTAGAAAATTACAGAATGTGGATGCTTAGGCAGAATTCTTTAATTTAAAAAAATTGGCTGCTTTAAGCCGATATTTTTACGGATTGATGGTCAGGAAAATATACGCTAAAAGATTCACTAACAATACCACGCCATACACTGAGTTGCTGCGGCCGCCAATCAACGAAATAAGCACCGTAAAAATGGAAATCACCAGCAAAATAATCGGTAAAATATCAAGACCGAGAATAAGCGGAAAGCCATAGATATAGCTGGCGAGCGACACCGCCGGAATGGTTAAACCAATACTTGCTATTGCAGAACCTAATGCTAAATTTAAGCTGGTCTGGAGCTTATTCGACCGCGCCGCATTAACCGCCGCAATACCTTCGGGCAGCAAAATAATCGCCGCGATGATAATACCAACCAAACTTTTCGGCATATTATAATACACGATGAAATCTTCGATAGGAATGGTGAGCACTTTCGCCAATAAAACCACGATAACCAAACTGATCAGCAGAAAAACAACGCTAATCCAAAACGACTGTTTGGAAACGTCGCCGGTGTGATCTTCTTCAGGTGAATCTCCGGTTTCGGTAAGAAAATATTCGCGGTGTTTGCCGGTTTGCGCAGAAATAAAAGCCACGTAAATGGCGAGACACGCGATAAATTCAAAAATAAGCTGTGCTTCAGTATAATATGGTCCCGCCTGGCTTTTTGTAAACGTTGGCAAAATCATGGTAAATGCCACGATTGAGATTAGTGAAACCAACGCAATTTTCACCGAATGTGGCGAAAAAGTCTGGGTGTGGAATTTCCGCCCGCCGATAAATAAAGATAAGCCCACGATTCCGTTTAAAATCAGCATCACCGCCGCATACACCGTGTCCCGTGCGAAGGGCGCATACTCCTTGCCCCCGCTGATCATGAGCGAGACGATAATCGCCACCTCAATGATGGTAATGGAAACCGCCAGAATAATCGTTCCGTACGGCTCTCCCACCCGATGAGCAATGATTTCGGAGTGATGGACGGCCGACATGACACAGAAAATAAGCAAAATTCCGGCAATCGCCTGGAAAAGCAAATTGTCATTCAGATAACCGGACAGGTATAAAACGCACGCCAACAATGGGATTGAAGTGGTCCACGTATAATATTTTCGGATTTTTTTCATTCGGTTTTGTTGTACGGTTGGGGCGAATTTTAAGAATTTACAGGGAAATAAACTTTATTTCAATTTTAGTTTCCTACTCGGTTTCGCTAAGATAAAAAAAACGCTGAAAAAAGCCGGGAAAAATTCATTTGGAAAACGAAAAAATAGCGGCTTTAAAGGGCAAATTTTTCGTTTTTAAAAAAAACAAAATTCTTCAGCAAAACTTCTTCATTAAAAAAAAATCGGCTGTTAAAAGCAGATTTTTTTTGAAAACAGCTCAATTACTGTCTTAGGATTTTTTCCATTTTTTTGCCCTTGGCAAGCTCGTCGATGAGTTTATCTAAATACCGAACCTGGCGCGTCAGTGTATTTTCAATATTTTCGATGCGGTAGCCGCAAATGACGCCGGTGATGAGTTCTGCTTTCGAATTGAGTTTCGCTTTCTCAAAAAAAGTTTTAAAAGTGACATTTTCCTGCACCAATTCTTCAAGCTGATTTTCATCAAAGCCGGTCAGCCATTCAATGACCTGATGAAGTTCGGCTTTTGTACGGCCCTTTTTCTCAACTTTTGCGATATAGTGCGGGTAAACTGAGGCGAAAGTCAGTTTCGCGATGCGCTCGTTATGTTCGGGTGTAACTTCCATTTTTCAAATTTAAAAACTTTAAAACTGATTTTCGAGGAAAAGAAATTCAAATTTACTTTAGTACAATTCAAATTTCACCTGCTTATCGGGCAAATTTTCTGTTTTTACAAAATTCAGTCTTTCGAGCAGTGAAATTGCTTTTTGGTTTTCCGAAGTCGTCACGGCAAAAATATGCTGCAATTCAAGCACATTTTTTCCATATTCACTGGCTAAATGCAGCGCGGCAGTCATTAAACCTTTTCCATAAAATTGCGGAAGTAAAACACAGCCAAGCTCGCCGGAATTATTTTCAAAACCGCGATAATATCCGCAAGTTCCGGCAATTTTGCCCGAAGAATTTTCCACAATTCCCCAGTGAAGCGAATTTCCACTAGCGTAATCCTCATTAATCCTGTCATTCATTTCGCGCGCTTCTTCCAAAGTTTTTGCAGGAATTCCATCATAGAAAGAAATTGCAATTAATGACTGAAGATCAGCATCTGAAATTTGCCTCAGCGTAATTCTGTCATTCATTAAAACCGGAAATTCCGGAAAAGGCGGTCGGATTTTTTTAGGCATAAAAAACGTATTTTTTAAAAAAAGGTGCTTATAACGGCCAATTTTTGCTTAAAGTTTAAGCAGGTGTAGTTGTTTCCTCGGTGGTTTTTTTTTGCCACGGAAATTTTCCTTCAATTTCAACCTGAATGGACAAGCTTAAAAAGGTCCGGATTAAAACGATGATGGCTAAAATCATGACGCGTTCCATCGTTGGATCGGTGACGACCGTCGCGATGATATCGCCAGCTACGAGGATTTCCAAGCCCAAAAGAATGGCTTTACCAAGTTCCTGACGCAAAATTTTGTACGAACGTGGTGAAACGCTTTGCTTATTAAACAGAAACTGTATGACCGCCAGAATGGTTCCGATAACAATGGTGATGATTCCTAAAATTTCCAGGGCGCGTGCGCAATATTCGATATAAAGCCGGATTTCTTCCATCGTTTTGGTTTTCAGATAAAATTAGCGAAAAAAACCGGTAATTTTTTTAAACCTTCTTTTTTTTCAGTTCCAGCACCTCATCTATTCTTCAGAATCCAGACGATTGAAAGTTCGGCGGCCTTTAATGGTGCCTTTTAAGCAATACTCGCAGGAGCATGGTTTCTTATTGTGGCTCTCCGGCATATAACGCCAGCCCAAAGTTTGAGGTAGATGTTTGATACCAACAATTTCTTTGGCTTCAATCTTACGGTCAACGATGAGTTCGTAGCCCAAAGCATCATCAAGCGACATAATTTCCTTAATGGCTTCGCCGGCGGTAATATGCCGATGGCGCCGCCCATAACGGCCGGCAAACACCATTTCGTCCGAAGACATTTTAAAATATATGCCGACAATCGACTTTGTACCGTCGCGTTTCAGCTCGCGCAGCCATTGGTGTGAAAGGTAAAAGTTCTGCGTCACGGGCATGCAGTAAACGCCCAAACCTTTTCGGGATTTGATGCCGTTTTTACGGATTTTTTCAGCGTCGCGTTCGTCGGTAAGGTGTACAAAAGTGGGCATAACTTTTCTGAGTCAAACTATAGCAGCTTCAGCATTTTATTCGGTCCCAAACAGTTTACCATTCAAAGTATGCGTGCAGCACGTGCAAAACGGCACCATATCTTTGGCTGTCAAATCAGGATTGCTTAATTGCAAAATGCCGTTTTCATCGACGAAAAGGCCGGAAAAATAAGAAGATTCACCACACCGCACAAAGTCTTTTTTGTCTTCTTCTTTAAGGGCGACCATCCAAAAAATTTCGTCTGTTTTATCCAATCTCGATTTTGCTTCGCTGTAAACTTCGTTCCAGTTTTTACCAACTTTTGAAAGTAAAAACCGGTAAAGCGGCGTGTAATCCAGGCCGCGGTCTTTTTTCGCAGACATGCTTCCTTTAACCTGCTGGCGCTGCTCTTTTTTAGCATGGCGCGTTTTGCTGAAATCGCTGCCGTAGTCGTGCCGCACATTAAAAGTCTTGGTATTGACTTTCCGGTATAATTTGGATTTTTCTTTGTTCATTGAGGATAAGTTAGTCGCTGATTTTCAGCTGATTCTTCCTTGGTGCTAAATTAAAAAAATATATGAATAAGCAGCCAAAAAATTGTTTTGGTGAAATCATCTAAAATTCACCTGCTTAAACGGTGTTTTTTTTGTTTTTTCTTTTTTACCATTTAAAATGCGGCTTGTTTAAACGGACCGTAGTCATTAAAGTCTGCTAGTAAAAACTAATTAAAATGAGAGCAGACGGGATTATTCCGCACTATTTAAAAAATCTGCTGCTAAAAGAGCACTTTTTTTAATATTATTCAGACAAATACCCACAGCTTTTCACAGAAATTAGACGTTAAAAAAAAATCAATATAGTTGAAATATTCGCTGCTAATAGCATTTTTTCACCAATTATGCTCGCACAAATGTGTGCGTAGGTTTACTCAGAATTTGGCTGCTAAAACAACACTTTTTTAGAATTAATAGTAGCCACCGCAAGTCAGGTGTAGTGCTCTGCTATTTAGTCGTTGACCGGTTGCTTAGTTTCTTTAGAGAATCTGCCAATTAACATGGGTACAACCACAGCCACAATCCCGATTAATGAAAGATAGCTTTTTTCGGGTAAAAAATTGCCAACAATAAGATACGTTCCACAGATTAACAATATGCTTCGTTTTATTCTGTTTTCATAAGCAAAGGCAAAAATTAAATATGCTATTCCAATAACGGAAAACATGAAAGAATCAATTAAATTATTGGTAGCATCAGAAAAATCCAGGACCTAGTTTGAAATTTTTGCTATCAATATTAGTAATGCGAAAAACGCAATTATTTGTAAAGCGTAATTTTTCATTTTTTTCATTTTAAAAGCGGCATTTAGCGCAAAGGTCGCGTATTTCTATTGGCGTAATGAGTACAGTAGCTTTATGTAAATATAACAAATAAATACTTGCGCAAAATCCGGAATTTTTCGAAAAAATTTGTGAGTGTCAGTCGTTAACGCAGATTTTCCGAAACAAAAGCATCACAATATTCCTTAATTTCATTTCTCACATTTCGGAACTGCTTTTTAACCTGCTCATCAGTTCCGGTGGCTTTTGCGGGATCCGGAAAGTTGTGGTGAAACATTTTTGCTTTAGTGGGAAAGTACGGGCAGCGTTCTTTCGCGTTGTCGCAAACGGTAATCACAAAATCAAAATCGATGTTGCGGTATTCATCAATATGGTTGGAAGTGTGGTTGGAAATATCAATGCCGTCTTCCTTCATGGTTTCGATGGCCTTTGGATTTACGCCGTGAGTTTCCACGCCGGCGCTGTACACTTCGGCTTTTTCACCGGCGAAATGACGTAAATATCCTTCCGCGAGCTGACTTCTGCAGCTGTTGCCGGTACAAAGCACTAAAATTTTCTTTTTCATATCTTCAACTAAATGATAAATTCCTAGACTAAAATAAGCCTTTAATTATAATATTTCTGCTTTAAAAACAAACTGGCGCGGACGAGTAAAATCAAAACCGGCACCTCAACCAAAGGCCCGATGACACCCACAAAAGCCTGGGGCGAATGAATCCCAAAAACCGCGATGGAAACCGCAATGGCGAGCTCAAAATTATTTCCGGTGGCGGTAAAAGCAACCGACGCATTTTTGTCGTAAGAAATTTTCATCGCCTTTCCGATGAAAAAACTGATGAAAAACATGAGCACAAAATAGATGACAAGCGGAACGGCAATTTTCAACACATCCAACGGCAGTTCCAGAATTTTATCGCCTTTCAGGCTGAACATCAAAACAATGGTAAAAAGCAAGGCATACAGCGTGATTGGTGAAATTTTCGGAACAAATATTCGGTTGTACCACTCGAGACCTTTTGCTTTTACGAGAAAATAGCGGCTTAAAAATCCGGCTACAAAAGGAATTCCGAGGTAGATTAAAACGCTTTCCGTGACGTCTTTCATGGAAACGCTGACGTTGAAATTGGCAAGTCCGAGTTTGTTGGGCAAAACATTGATGAAAAGCCAGACGAAAAAACTGTAGGTGAAGATTTGGAAAAGGCTGTTCAGCGCCACAAGCAGAGCGGTATATTCGCGGTTGGCCTTGGCGAGATCGCTCCACACGATGACCATGGCGATGCAGCGTGCGAGACCGATTAAAATCAAGCCGGTCATATAATCGGGTTCATTGCGGAGGAACAAAACCGCCAACGCGAACATCAAAATGGTGCCGACCAGCCAGTTCAGCAAAAGCGATAAGCCGAGGACTTTTTTGTCCTTCAAAGCATTGGGCAGCAGCGAATAATCCACTTTTGCGAGCGGCGGATACATCATTAAAATCAGTCCGATTGCTAAAGGAATGTTGGTTGTTCCAACGGAAAGCGAGTTGGTGACGCTGGAAATATTCGGGAAAGCGGAACCTAAACCAACGCCCAGGAGCATGGCGAGGAAAATCCACAAGGTTAAATAACGGTCGAGAAATTTTAGTTTCGGCTGCATGGTTTAGTTTTTTTCGGGTGATTTTCGCAACGTTTTGGTGTTTCTGCTGGTGAAAAAATCAGCCAAATTTGGATGCGTAAATTTACGGTTTTTCGGCAGAAATTTAAGCTGAAGTTGTCGCAATAAATCAAGTAAAATGATTTTTCTGTTTTGGAAAAATTGGGCGTTTTAAAGCCCAATTTTTTAGTTTTAACTTCAGAAGTTTTAGTTCTCGTTCCAAAAAAATATGCCGCTAAAACGGCATATTTTTTAATTTTATCAAAATTGCTTCGTAAAGATAAATTGGGAAAATTTGCCGTTTTAGCGGCGAGAAATTTTATTTTTCAATTACAGACCTACCGGCTTGTTGTTGATATAAGCCGGTGCAAGAATGGCGACTGCAAATCCACCCACGACTAAAGCAACTGTTTTTCCGGCACTGATTTTTGAGACTTTTTTAATGGTGTTTTTCTCGATTTCAACTTGCTTATCGTTCTGCAAACCGAGCAAGGAAGTATCATTTTCATGCAGGAATTGGAAGGACTGAATTTTTTTGCCGTCGTTGGTTTCAATCGTGTAATTTGAATTGGCTTTCAGGACTTTGTAGTCATAATTATTTGCTGAACTCACTTTCGTGGAAACGCAGGAAGTCAGCAAAATTGAAAGTAGAGCAAGTACTTTTAAATGTTTCATTGAACAGGTTTTGGTTGCTTTTTAATTTTATTTTTTATTGAGTTTGTACCGTAAATGCGTTGTGAGTTTCGATGGAATAACTTCTTCGATTTTAACTTGGTATTTGTCTTTATCAATTCCCTCAAAAAGGCGGATGCCGCTGCCCAGAAAAACGGGTGCCAGGTGAAGGAAAAATTCATTGGCGAAGCCCGCGTTGAGGAACTGCTGAATGGTATTTGCGCCGCCCTGGATGCGGATGTCTTTGCCTTTCGCGGAAACCCGTGCATTTTCCAGGGCGGTTTCTATGCCGTCATTGATGAAATAGAAAGTCGTAGTTCCTTCCTGAATCCAGGGTTCGCGCACTTCGTGAGTCAAGACGTAAACGTCGGCTTTATAAAGGTCGTTGGGCCAGCTGACTTCACCTTCTTCAAACATGCGTTTTCCCATGATGAAAGCGCCGGTTCTGGCGATGGTTTCGCGGATGAATTTGCCGTCTTCGCTATCTTCTTTTCCGCCTTCGACGCCTAAATACTGCCAGAAGGCTTTTTGGTTAAACATCCAGGAATGAAGCTGCGCAGAGACGCCGCCCATGGGATTTTGCGGACTGCGGTTGTCACCGGCAAAAAAACCGTCGAGAGAAATTGCGCTGTCGAAGATTACTTTACTCATGGTTTTAAGGCTTTTGCTATTTAAAAATGGCGAACAATGGGCTATTTTTCAGATTATCTAAATTATGCAAAAAAAATATGCAAAATTCTTGAAGTTTAAGCTTGATGATTTGGAAAGAAAAGGAACTATTAGAAATTGCTTTACCAAGACTAAAAAAAGTGAACTGCAGACTTTTTTATTTTATTTCATCAATTACTTTGTCTATTTGAGATAAAAGATCAATCATATGATTCCAAGAAGATCTTAATCTTAAATATGGCTCCTCATCATGCGGTTTTTTTAATGAAAAATATTTCCTCAACGAACCAAATCTATGCACTTCTCCTGTTCTTAAGTTATCATCAAAATATTTTACGTGTTCGTCTACGTAGTTAACAAATGAACTATCGTACAAAGTAGAATTGAGAGATAATTGTTTAAATGCTTTCTTTCTGCTTTTCGAAGAATTAAATTTTTCGTATAATTCTTCGGATTGCAAAAGCAATAATATTCCCATTATCTTATCCCACATTGCCCTTTATCTTAAAATATAATTAGCTTCATTTCGATGAGTTTCCAGTTTTAGAAGAAAAAGCTGTGGATAGTCTAGTAAACTTATATCATTCTCATTTTTGATTTGCCCTTGTTCATTTAATTTTGCTCCTGACTCAAAATTATCTATTAATAGAGACGTGAAATTAACTTTTAGATCAACAAATGCTGCTATTAATCTTGAGCCGTAATTTCCTTGAGAATGAAATTTAGAATATATTTTTTCAATATTGATATACGGCAGTTCAGCACCGGTGTGGTTTTTTCCATATTGTAAAATTAGTATTTCGAACTTTTTCGCATCTTCCAAATTATTAATGAGATCTACCATATTTGAATTTCTAATGTCCAAGTTTTACAACTGTTATAAAACCATTTTTATGTGAGAAATATACTAAAAAATTTAGCAAAGGCTCTATTTTATATACAGCCAATTCATTTGTTATATCTACCTCAGTTTGTTAATCCCATTTCCAAAAAAATTTGCCATTATAACAGCCAAAAAATAAATCTCACCTTCAAATCAAGCTCAACAAATATCCCAGTAAAGAGCCGCCCAAAACGACAAAGGCGCTGTTGAGTTTCCGGAAACCAAAGGCGACGATGATGCTTAACAGGGCAATGACAATCGTACGCCAATCGGTGATGGTGTCTTTTCCCATGTCGAAACACACCGCAACGATGAGTGCCACGGAAGCGACATTGACGGCATCTAAAAAGGCGGAAAATAGTTTGGAATTCCGCATTTTTTTGACCAGCGGATTGAGCAAAGCCACGAAAAGAAAGGAAGGTAAAAAAATGGCGAGTGTGGAAACGAGCGCACCGGAAAAACCATTGATTTGATAGCCAATAAATGTGACGGAGGAAAAAACCGGTCCAGGGGTAAACTGCCCGACCGCAATGGCATCGATGAGTTGTTGACGTGTTAAAAGTCCTGCGGAAACCAGTTCGGTGTCCAGAAAAGCAAACAAAACGTAGCCGCTGCCGTAGAGAATGGCACCGATTTTCAGAAATATCCAAAAAAGGCTGGTGTTGGTGGCAGAAATCAGCGTTGTACCGGTGACTTGAAGTAAAGTTAACGGCAGAAAAGTCTGGAGCTTATTTTGATTTTTGTGCTTTAAAGCGGCTAAAAACAAAGCAAAAATCCCGGCGCCGAACATCAGATAAATTTCGCTGATGTTGAAAAATAATGCACCAACCAAAACCAAAAGCCCAATGATTACTAGTTCCACAGATTTGAGCGATTTTTTGGCGAGCGGAAAAATGGCGCCCAAAATTATGGCGATGATGGCGGGTTTTATGCCGTAAATAAAAGGTTGAACTTCAGGAATTTGCCCGTATTCTTTGTAGAGCCAGGCGAAAATTCCGGTGATGAAGACGGCGGGTAAAATGAAACAGAGGCCGGCGACAATCAAGCATTTCCAGCCGCCTTTGTCGTGGCCGATGTGAATGGCCATTTCGGTACTGTTGGGTCCGGGAATGAGATTGGTGGCGCCCAAGAGGTCTAAAAAGTGCTGTTCGGTGAGCCATTTTCTTTTGGTGACGACTTCGTGCTGCATCATAGCGATGTGTGCGGCAGGACCGCCAAAACCGATAATGCCGAGTTTCAGAAAGAGTCTGGCGATGTCTTTTAAAGTTGACTCAGGCGCCATTTTTCATTAGAATTTTGTCCAGCGACCACCTGCCGCCGCCTTTGATCAGTAAGAAGATATTTCCCAAAAGCATGGCCCAATCGGTTCGGCTGGCGTGCATCATTTCCCAAAAGCCTTTTTCTGCGAAAATCTCCACTTTTGTTGTTGCCAAAGCGACGAACATAATTACGAGAAGCGGAATCGTGGCGAGTCTGGTGAAAAGTCCGAGAAGAAGCAGTGTTCCGCAGATGATTTCAAAAGTGCCAACGAAAGATCCTAAAAATTCGGGGTTCGGAAGGTCAATTTTTTGAAAACGGCCGGCACCCAGTTGGTCCGGGAAGAGAAATTTCTGAATTCCTTCGGAAAGAAAGACGACCCCGACCATCACGCGGATGATGATCGTGGTTTTTGAAGCGTCGGTGCGGAGGATTTGAGGGAGCAACGGTTGGGTGTTTGTGTTGGTGATAATTTATTGAATGTTTTTTCTAGTGGGAAGTTAGGAAAATAAAGGGGAGATTTCAAAATTGGTGTGGGTGCACCTTTATTTTAAATTGAAAAAATTTGCCGTTTTAGGGCGGAAAAAAAATTTGTAGTTATGATGCAGCTTTCGATATAGTTGTTTCAATCACCACTATGGCAATTCATAATGTTTAATTTTCATACCTCAGCTTTCTTATTTGCAAAAATTTAAAAGGTAATCTCTCACTTTAAAGTTTGTTTGATCACCCACTTTGTGAAAAGCTTCACATGCTTTGCTGGTATTTTTCATTACCAGGTATGAAACACCTAAATTTATAAATGCCTGATCTAAAGAATAACCAAATCTATCTTTTGTACTCGGATGGATATTCATCGCAAGTAATTTTTCATAATGAGTGATTGCATCTTCAAATTTGTTCTTCTCATAAAACAAATTACCTTTTTGGATGAAATTACATATCTGCTTTTCTTCTTTATTAGTTAGCCCCGCAAACATTTTGAAAAAATTAAATGTGTGCGTTACCAGTAAGTCTTTTCCGGAGGTGTTTGTAAGAAATTGTTCTGATTTTAAAAGTGCAGTTTTAAATTGATTATCGAAGGTTTTAGAAATACTTTTTTCAATTTGAATATCGGTTATCTTATTCTCTTTTGTAAGAATATATTTTGCTTGAAAAAACTCGTTCTTCGCAGACGTTGATGAATAACTTGGAATGTTATTCCTTATAAAATCTTCAAAATTTTCAACATTATTGAAACTGGGTTCAATTACCAAATTTGATTCAAAAATATTTTTGTTGTTGTACACAATTTCCCTTGGTTCAAACTCCGGGTATTTCTTTATGAAATCATCAATTTTAAGCAGGTAATATATTTTATCGTCTCCTTTTTCGTTGATTACAAGAAAGTTACTTTCGAACTGGTAGTTAAGTTTTCTGAAATTTGTTGATATTGTGGAATTATCAATAGCAGCTTTAAACTTTTGGTTGTTAATTTCCAGATTATTTCCGTTGAATTCGTATTCTATAAAAGTTGAATATAAAGGATGATTAATTTCCAGCGGATTTCCATTATTATATTTAATGCTTTCCACAATCCAACTGCCTTGTAACTTACTTTGTTGAGTCTTGGCAAATGAAAAAATTAGCAGAAGGAACATTGTGAAGATTTGTTTCATAAAACGCACGGATGTTGTTGTTAAGAGAAACCTGGTGAATGGCCGGGAAAAAATGCGTAACAAAATGCTTTTTCAGATTTCAAAATTACTAAAAATTGAGAGATATAAAGCTTTTTTGCGATTACAAAAATTCAATTTCGAAAGAAAAACTTCAGCGCGCTTTTTATGCAAATACACTGTTGTCTGCCAAAGTTTTAGGCTTCTGATTCAAAAATTTTATTTATTCTTGGTTGAAGAATCCAGATTCCAATGGGGAAAAACCACAGAAAGAAAAATTCTCCTGCAAAATCACTAAAAGTGACAGGTTTCTGAAGCTCCACGCTTTTAAATTCCTTTGCTATAAAATATATACAGTAAAAAGTGCAAAACATTGAAAATAGATGGATGGGTATTATGAATAAAAAATACTCCGGATTGGGGGGATTATTTTTCGCCATTTCAGAAATCATTCCGATCTGAAATATAGAAATTAAAAAGATATAAATAATCGGAATCGCTAAGTATATTTTAAACTTTTTCAGATTCATCGTAACAGAGGCTGGGAGTTTATTATGAAAATTCGTTCCCATCGAATAAAACCAACCAAAGAAAAGTCCAAGATTGAATATCATGAGTATCGGAAAAATATAGAGGAATGTTTTTGGATCCTTGGAAAAGGCTACGGAAACAAAAGCAATAATCTGTAGAATAAATGCAGTACCAAACAGAAGAGCAAACAATTGCCAATGTTTAAGTTGTAAAAATTTTATCATTTAATTTTATTTAAGAACGAGATTTAATAAGCTGGCATTTAACGGAAATTGGCTCTGTCAGTTGCTAGCTACTGAAACCGAAATTTCAAGCAAGAAACCGAGCGGAGCAAAAGCTTTTTCCATTTTTTTAAAATTATAAAAAAAAGAAAGATGAAATTAAAAATTCTCCGATTTCAAAAAAAATAAAAAAAATGGAAGAAAAAAGCTTTTGCGGGTATAAAACTAATTGTGAAATAAACTTCACCCTTTTTAGCAATGCACTGTTAGGCGACGTTTTTCTTTAATTCAGATTGCAAATTGGAAAAGAAATTTTCAAATTCAGAAAGTTGAGTTTTGTTAATTTGTGATTTTAAAATTCTTAAATTTTTATTATTAGTTTTAAATGTATAAGCATCTGCATAATATTTGACTTCTTTTATATCACTGATTTTAATTTCAACTTGTGGAATTGAAAACAGTCTAATCTTTTCTTTATTGATTTCAAAGTATTTATTAAGATGTTCATAACCAAACGTCGCTAAATAGAACAGCCCTATAGCAATAAAAAGATAATGATTCCATTTCATATTTTCTTTTTCAAAAAAATAACTTGAACCAATAATCGTCCAAAGAACTCCTAAAATTAAATTTAAATAAAGCCTCTTTGAAGCGTATGAAAATTTCCTAGTTTTTATTTGCATAAAGTTGGTTTAAATGTGGTATAGCGCTTCGGGACTGGCGTTAGTGACGGAATTTGAAGCACCTAACTTTCTGTTAGCACTAAATTCAATTGGAAAACTGAACTTCCCGCTGTTGTAGCCAGCTATTTTCCAGTACTACTCCTTTTTTAAGTTTTATTGCTTTTATTCCACCAACAAATTCAATAGGTATGGATTTTAAACCATCGTCGTTGTTTGCAGGGACAAGAGAACTAAAATGTAAATGTTCTTCAGTACTTTGACCAGTATTTCCCGATAACGCGATTTTTTGTCCACGATTTACCTTGTCGCCAATTTTTACTAAGCTTCCATTTTCTACTAAATGGACGTACTGTGTGAAAACACCGGAGTTGGGTTCGTAAATTGTCAAAAAATTTGCGAAAGGTTTCCATTCTACCCCTTTGCCCGAATACTTATATTTATCAACAACGCCCACAACAAAGCCATCTGTTGCTGAACAAATAGTGTCATTTGTTTTTAGGTTAAAATCCAGTGCAAATCTTGACCAGTCCGAATCATGTGTGAAATTTGTATTATTTCCCTGGAGGATTTTATATTTCTTGTCGACAGGAAAAGGTAAATCAAGTTTAATACTATCAATTTTTTTTGATAAGTCTCCTAATCTTGAGCTAAATGTTATTTGTTCGACTTTTTTTCCAATATTTCCAAATGTAAAAACTGTATCGCTCTGAGGATTTATCGTTATTGGTATTATTTTATCGAATTCCTTTTGCGTCACTTCCTCCGAAGAAAAAAACAATACTCTAAGCGGGCAATGCAAAGGGTTTTCCAGCTTAATATTTAACGTATCTATATTATAACTGAATGATTTCCCATACTCATATTGATTATACTTTACGCTTGGCAACGCAACAACTGACTTACAACCCAACAATAGCGAAACCATTGTCATTGTGTAAATTATATATTTTATTGATTGAGTCTTTTTTTTCATAGTAGCTACAACGAAAAAGCATTTACTACGAACGGCAACTGCAAACCAACAGTGATTAGAAAAACCGCCCGGAGCAAAATGCTTTTTCAGATTTCTAAATTACTGAAAATTGAGATATGTAATGCTTTTTGCGATTACAAAAACTCCATTTCCAAAGGAAAAGTTCAACCCCATTTTTTTGCAAATACACTGTTAGCGGAAGTGTTACTTTAGTTTTCTTAACATTATATTCTTATTTCTTTTATTGCTAATTAGAATTCCATTTTTTGTCTTAACAAAAGTGTAATTAGCATCAACGTATCTGGGAACTCCACTACCGGGTTTACTATTATATCTAGCTTTTTTCAGTTTTGAATATATTTTATCATCATATTGTTCTACACCATACAGATAATAACCTCCTTTAGCTGAGTCAATAATTTGCTTCCGTTTATTTTTATAAATAACTGGAATTTTAGTCAATGTGGTTTTATTTTGAGAGACATTCAGTGTCAATAGATAGTAAAGTTGATTTTTCCGTAGACGGATTTTTCGGTAATCAATATTACAAGTATCTGAATAGCAGAATGGATTTTGTTCAAAACCAACGTAAGTTCCAGTTTCAATATTTTGCGCACGAACTACATTAAATAGTAAGAAGAATGATAATAAAGTCAATTTATTCATGGCATTTTCATTAAATTTCTGTGAAAAGCATTAGCTACTATTAGAATAAATTTCCAAAGGAAAAACTCAACCCCGTTTTTTGCAAATACACTGTTATGCGGAGTTTTTAATTAACTTTTCAAGATTGAGCAAAATCTCCGAACAAGTAATTTTATTATGAGTTTTTACAGTTAACTCATTGTTATGAAGTTTGAAAAATTCAATATTATGTAGAGCAATAAAATCGGTAATTATTTCAGATATATTATCATTAGTGGATTTTAGGTAGTATGGTGGACCTAAGATTTTCTTGAATTTATTTTTAGTAAAAAGTCTCGATATTTTTGACCTCCCGATTTCTACATTATTTTTGATGAAAACATTGTTAAAATTTAGCTCCGTCTTATAACAGTCAATTGCATCAATAGGCTTTAATGATCCCGATTGCGTATTTTGTTGTTTTTGTAATTTAATAATTGTTGGATAGGTAAATTTATTTAATTGAACGGTAATATCATATCCATAACTATTGCAATAACCAGTAGCTTTGGGATTATACTTATCCCATTTTTCAAGTAAATCATTGATATAATTTTTGTTTTCCTCAAAGAATGTTGAGTTAGCAATTTCGAAATTGATCATATGAATTTAATTATATTGGCGAACTCTTGGTTAAAATTGCACATAACGGTTGGATATTTCTGTTGGCGGGTCTTTTTATTACCAGCTTTTGTAAAGATAACATAAGAAGAATTGGCGGAAATCTTTATAATGTAAACTTCAACCCCGCTAATAGGAATACTTTGTTACCTACAGCAGTTTTATTCATTTTGTTTGGCTTGTTGAATATTGTGATGAGCAATTAATTCATGAACTTTTTCGTTTCCATACTCTCTAATTACTCCTGTATTTTGAAAAATAAATTCCTCAATAATATGTTCACTTCTTTTTTGCAGTGAAAAATTTGCGATTAATTCTCCGATAAAATAAAAGGGGACATTTATTATTCCTCGGAAAGACAGAAATCCCAAAGTTGCAGTTTTGATATAACTCTTTTTTCGAAGTTGTTTCCCGCAAGATTCACAAACAATTATTTCAGAATTGAAAGTTGAATCAAAAGCTGAAAGATAGTGAATGTTGAAACCGTGTACATTGTTAAATTTTTTTCCGCATTCACTGCATTCAGAGTTTTGAATTTCTTTCTTTAAACTTTGTAATTCAGCGCTTTTGAAAAAGTTTCTTTCAAGTTTTATCCACTCGAGAAGTTTTTTGTCAAGATTCCGCCTTAAAATTTCAGACTCAAGAATTGGAATTGCATCCTCGCGCAAACTTTTGCTTTCATTCATCGCAAGATTCACGATTTTTTGGTCGTCGAAATTTCTGTAGGCTTCTGTTAATTCTTCTTTTGTGAGCATTTCGGTGATACTATTGCAGGTAACGTCCCGGGACTTGGCGCTCTCGGGCCAAACGAAGCGGAAACTTTCAACTAAAATACAAATTTCTACCGAAGAGCAAATCTCCTGATGAAAAACTTTCCGCCCGCTATTGCCAAACACCTGTTACCTGCAGCGACTTGTTGATTTTTTCAAAAATTTAGCGCGATCAATCAGCGCGATTTCCAAATTTCAGCCGCTTAAGTCCATTTTTGATTTCGCAATAATTTGGCAGTTTAGCTCGGTATTTTATGCTTTTGATTTCCAAGTTTTATTCCCTACAACTACAGAATTTTCAATTTGTGCTTGAAATTCTGTGCGAATTTTCAAGTCAGCGCCGTATTTGAAAAGTCACGCTATATAGAAGTTCACCGCTTTTAGTGCTTTATTTAAAGTCTAAAAATTCGGCGTTAAATGGAGTAATTTTTCGCTTTTAGCACAAGGTCGGGTTCATTGCAGGTAGCGCGAAGAGGCGTGGCGCAGTGCGGGCTTACTTGAGTAAAAAGTTCAACTAAAACCAACCGTAGCCAATGCTTTTCTTGAAACTTAGTACCAAAAATTGTGGAAAGAAAAAGCAGTGGCGGCAAAATAAAAGTATTTGCTAACAAAAAGTTCCCCGCATTCTGCCAATACACTGTTATCAGTAGTTACAGTTAAAAATTATTATATTTGGAAAAAAAATCTATGGCAGAACTTTATCATGTATTTTCTTTTCCAGCTCTAATTTTTAATATTTTTTGTAGTTTAAGTGCATCTTTTATTTTTATTTTTGCACTCCTTTATTTTTTAAAACCAAAGTTTGAAATAGTCCCTTTTATTGCAAAAAATGATAGTCCGTTTGATGATGTTCCTGATCTTTGTTACTCATTTAAGATCATTAATAAATCGCTTTTTGGGGCATATGACATCGAAGCTCGAGCTAACTATTATGTAATTAGACAGGGGGAGAACGGGATTGTTAATAAAGTGTTTTCTAAAATTAATCTTAAAACAGATAGAATAAATTTCGTTCCAAAATATAAACCTTTTGAAAAAAGGTATGGCGAAAATTGTATTCAGTTTTTCGCATATGAGGATATCTCTAGTAAAATGAATGGCAATACTACTCATATTCAGTTTCAGGTTACAGCAAGACATAGTTTGACGGGATTAAATAATATATTTACCCATGAGTTTGTGAATAAAGGCATAATTATTGACGGTAAATTCAAGGAAGGAAACTATAAAGAAGTTATTAAATGTTAAAGTTCTTGTGTTTTAACATATTTTGATATAGTTTTACAATGTAATACAAAGCAGAAAAGTACGAACCACTAAAGAAAACATTATGAAGAATGATATCATTGCCATGTAAGCAAAATGACACTTATTTCAAATAATATTAACAAAAATATGACTACTATTAATTTAGTAGTCTTTTTTTGTAATTGTCGATAACGAAAAAGTATTGGCGAAGTGCGGGCAAAAATATAAACGAAAGTTCAACTAAAAGCGCACGAAGCAAAAAACTTTTTCTTTTGCTAATCTATAAAATATTCGGAAACAAAAAAGTTTTTTTGCGGCTAAATATGACAAAAATTTCAACTAACACGAGACCCCGCATTTTGCCAATACAATGTTATCTGCAGTTTTTTAATAACTATTTATCACTAATTGTATATCTACATAAATTCCAACAGCCTGTAACTCCTTAAGAAGTTTAATTTTCCAAGCACCACTACAATCATACTTTTCGTAAAGTATACCTTGTAGATCAGAAGGTATTTCTACATTTTGCTTAACAATTAACCTTAGTCTTTCTTTTCCTAATAATCCAATGAAATAACCAATTTCTAAAATTACATTTTGTCGAGCTCGTTTAGATTCATTTTCTACTATATCATCAGGTGTTAATAATGCTATTGCATAACCAGCTTTTTTTGTTTCGTCAAGTAATTTGTCTATGATTGTTCTTCCCCTGTCTGCTTGCTCATGTAGAACTACACTATTAACCCCCGCTCTATTAAGTAAAATTTGAACTTCTTGCTTTAATTCATTATCATGGCCGTGAACAATAAAAACAGTATCATTCTTGTTCGTGCTAGGTTTGAGATTTTCAAATTCAGAATTAGCATCAATAATATCTTCAATAGCTTGCCCAAAATATCCATAAAAAGTCTTATTTAGCTTTGCCAAATTTTCATACAATTTTCCGCCTGCAAATAGCGTAAATCCTTTTTGAATCATCCAATTATAATCATTTTCTGAAATTTGTTTGTACATAGAATATGCTAAAGATTTTGATTCATCCAAACTTGTAGGTAGTTGCCAATCATTATTATAATCATCGGAGAATGTTGGCCACTCTTTCCAATTTTCAACATCTTTTTCGTACATATCGTATACAGGATTATCCTTGACTTCAGTTTTAAGATAATTAAAAAGTTGCGCAATAACAGTATTTAATGTGCTATATTCACTATTATATAATTGCTGATATAAAAAATTTACTTTCTCAATATTTAGAGCCATTTTATTTGGAATTTTGTTTAGTTAAATGCAGGTAACTCTCAAATATACGCAACTTTCAACATCCTGCAAATTTTATTTAATTAGGGTGAAATCCTCGCTATCAACGCTTTATATTTCTCTTACTTTTGTAGTTATACAAAACGCGCAGCTTTAACTATTTAAATACGCAGCTTAAAATATGGTCGCACAATCCTTCACATTTTATAAAAAATACTTCACACCACAAATCCCAAACACAAACTCATCCTGCAACTTTGCTACGGCATGGGCCTGCGCGTAAGCGAAATTGTGAACCTGAAAATCGAGCAATTCTAAAGCATGAAAGTCCTCATCGCGGCCGGAAAAGGAAAAAAAGACCGCTACGTCAATCTGCCACAGACGATTCTGGAAGAACTGCGGCTTTATTACCGCGCCTTTGCACCAAAAACCGATCTTTTCGAAGGCGAGGCTGGCGGGCAATATTCCGACCGCAGCGCGCAGGCGGTTTTCAAAAACGCCATGAACAAGGCCGGAATTATAAAAACCGTCGGCATCCACAGTCTGCGCCATTCCTACGCCACACACCTTTTGGAATATGGCACCGACATTTCGCTCATCCAAAAACTGCTGGGCCACAACGACATTAAAACCACGCTGAGCTACACGCAGGTCACCAACCGCAGCGTGGCAAAAGTACAGTCGCCGTTGGATCAACTTTGAAAAAAAACGGGTGTTTTAGGAGCTGATTTTTCTTGGGAGCCAATCACGGTTTCGCCTCCTTTGAAGATTTCGACCTGCTCTACGTTACAATTCCTCATTTCGGCGCTCGCCGCTGGCGCGGCTCGCGCCTCATTCCGGGATTTCCACTGCGATCAGGGCTAGAGGAAGATTGGTCACCTCTTCCACCGGCAACGCAAAAAAATTCGCCGCTAAAAGAGGGAAGTTTTTGAAAATGCAAACAAGAGAAAACCACAAAAGCGAAAACGAAAAAAAAGACCTTTTAGCAGCGAAAAAATAATGTTCAAGACGAAACATCATTCTAAATAAACGGGCAGAGATGGAACCTTTTTCAAAAAATTACCGCCTCGAATGGCAATTTTTTTCAAAATCTAAAAGCAAAAAAATTGTGCTTTTAACAGCATATTTTTCAAAATCCAAAAAACGAAAAAAAGCTGGTTGAGCAGCATATTTTTTTAAAAGGATTTCGATACAGACTTTTACAGGCACTACGCTACAAATACTCTTTTCGGCGCTCGCTTCGCTCGCGCTCCGCGCCTCATTCCGGGATTTTCACTGCGATCAGGGCTAGAGAAAGATTGGTCATCTTTTTCACCGGCAACGCAAAAAATTAGCCGCTAAAAGAGGGAAATTTTTGAAAATGCAAACAAGAGAAAACCACAAAAGCGAAAACGAAAAAAAAGACCTTTTAGCAGCGAAAAAATAATGTTCAAGACGAAACATCATTCTAAATAAACGGGCAGATGGAACCTTTTTTCAAAAAATTACCGCCTCAAATGGCAAATTTTTTCAGAACGTAAAAGCAAAAAAATGTGCTTTTAGCAACATATTTTTCAACAAAATTTTCGCGTCAGAGTTTTACCGGTAC
>Ga0308157_10002631_pt1 | contig 28543 bp, 28 predicted proteins | sample PhyBR1_FD_201035 | JGI IMG/M metagenome (GOLD analysis project Ga0308157, IMG submission 201035) | Phyllosphere microbial communities from UC Gill Tract Community Farm, Albany, California, United States - DLSLB.R1 | ecosystem: Host-associated > Plants > Phyllosphere > Unclassified | place: USA...
ACTTTTAATACTCTACTAAATTAGTAGAGTATTGTATTTTTACCGTACAAAATTTTTGTATGGAAAATCTTAATTATTTAGCTTTTGCCCTACCCGGTTTCTTTGTTTTCCTGTATCTGGAATACAAACTTGCAAAACACAGGAAAAAAGAAGACGCCTTTAAATATGAAAGCTCTGTATCCAATATCACTATTGGCATTGCCGAGCGGCTTATCAATCTTTTTGTTGCGGGTGCTTTCTATCAGGTTTATTTCTGGGTTTATAATAATTATAAACTATTCGATATACCGAATCATTGGACGGTTTGGATCGGCCTGATACTGGCCACCGACTTTGTATGGTATTGGTACCATCGCCTTGGGCATGAAGTGAATATCTTCTGGGCGGCGCATATTGTACATCATCAGAGTGAAGAGTTTAACCTTACGGCTTCAGCACGCATTACCACCCTGCAAGCTGTTATACGTACCGGTTTCTGGTGCCTGCTGCCACTGTTTGGCTTCCATCCCAATATGGTTATTACAATGCTGCTGGTACACGGGGCTTATTCGTTTTTTACACATACGCAGGTGGTAAACCGCATCAAATGGCTGGAATATGTTTTTATTACACCCTCGCTACATGGTGTACACCATGCTTCCGATGAAAAATACTTAGACAAAAACTACGGTGATATGTTTGTGTTTTGGGATAAACTGTTTGGCACCTTCCAGGCTGAAGAGGAGAAGCCCAAGTATGGCCTCACGCACCCATTGAAAAGCTATAGCTTTCTGTGGCAACACTTTCACTATTACTTCGAGATATGGGAGTGCTTTAAAAGAGCCAGGGGTTTCCGCGCAAAGTGGGGAGCTGTGTTTGGCAGCCCGGCCATCATGGATCAGGATATCAGGCCCGAATTGGAAAAGAAATTTCTCCAGGACAGGAGTCTAAAACTTAAGGAATTAAAATTCAAAGGGTATCTTACTTTCCAAATAGTAATTAGCGTCGCACTGTTAACGTGGTTCACTTATTTCTTCAATTACCAGAATACTATAGATAAAGTGTTTTCACTGGTGTTTATCCTGATAACCCTTATCAACTGCGGAGCCCTGCTGGAACAACGTAAATGGATCTATTACCTTGAATATGCAAGGCTGGGTGTACTCTCAACTTATATATTGTATTCCGAGGGCTATTCTGACCTGTTGTTGCTTCCGATATTCATAATTGTCGCGGCAGAAAAAATATTCTCGCTGGGCAAATGGTACCAGGGCTATATATTGCAGACAAAATAAAACCTTCCTAACGCAAATTTTTTCGGTGAGCCTTCCATCTTTTTGCTAACATAAAGGTATTTACAACTATAAGCATCCATAGCAACAAGTATCTCTTCTGGAAAGGGTTTTCCTGAAAAAGATCGGTCATTACAAGAATAAGCAAAACAGCGCCTATACCATAAGCTATTGTAATGCCATAAAGGAATTTCTTAGAAAATATCATTTATTATTTTTTATCCGATTTTAACCGATGTCATATTTAGCGATCCGCCCACCAACCTGTCATTAAAGAAGCTTATTTCATCTTTATCATCCTGCAATCCCAACGTATAAAGCAAAGGGTAATAATGATCGGGCGTAGGTATGGCAAGGGTGGCCGCTTTATTGAGCGTTTCGTAGTTTATTAGTGCTTTGTGGTCGCCGTTGCCAATTTTTTCTTTAAATACCGTATTCATTTCTACAGCCCAGTCAAAACCAAAATCAGGTTCACTCAGCCTGCGCCAGTCGACCATCCTGAGGTTGTGCACCATGTTACCGCTACCAATAATCAGTACGCCTTTTTTACGCAGCGCCGCAATTTCTTTTGCCAGGGTGTAATGGTATTCAGGCGGCCTGTCATAGTCAATACTCAATTGTAGTACCGGAATATCAGCATCCGGATACATGTGCCGTACAACAGTCCAGGTACCATGGTCAAGGCCCCAGTCATGATCCAGTCCAACATTTGTAGAAGTTATAAGCTTAGAGGTATCCTTTGCCAGCTCAGGATTCCCTTTTGCCGGATATTGCACATCAAACAACGCCTGAGGAAAACCACCGAAATCGTGAATGGTCTTAGGGTTTTCCATAGCAGTAATGTGCGTACCACGTGTAAGCCAGTGTGCCGAAACAACCAGTACCGCCTTTGGCCTTGTGATCTGTTCCCCCATCCTTCTCCATGTTTTCGAAAACTCATTATCCTCAATACCATTCATAGGAGATCCATGCCCAATAAATAAAACAGGCATCTTTGTATCCTGCCCGCCCAGGCTGTCGGTCCAGTTTTTAAAATTATGTAAAGACATTTTGGTTCAGGGTTTAAGATTATGAGTTCAGAGTTGCCCGGCAATAAACTAAATCGCTACAAGGATTGGAAACTACTCTTTTACCAAATAGATACCGTCTTCTTTTATTTCTATGAGCTTTTGTTTATAGAGTGTCCCGATAGCTTTCTTAAAGCTTTTTTTGCTCATTTTCAGCACGGTTTTAATATCTTCCGGATGGCTGTCATCGTTTAGTCGCAGGAAACCACGGCTGGCACGAAGCTCATCCAGTACTTTCTCCGCTTCAGGTTCAATAGATGCAAAACCTTTCTTACGGAGTGTTACGTCGATCTTATTATCAGGGCGGATGGTTTTTATGTACCCTTTAATACGGTCTCCCGTGCGCAGGTCGTCATATACTTCATCCTTATACATAAGGCCTTTGTACATCTCATTGATGATAACATTAATACCCATCTCGGTAATATGCGAAACGATAAGGTTTACTTCATCGCCTTCAGCAACGGTCAGTTCGCTGTTATCCAAAAACTGGTTGATCTTGCTGGTAGCCGCAAGACGGTTCGTTTCGTGATCCAGGTACATAAATACAAGATAGCGCTTGCCTTTTTCCATTGGCCTTGCCTGTTCACGGAAAGGCACGAAAAGGTCTTTCTCCAGGCCCCAATCCAGAAAAGCTCCAAACTTGTTGATATAGTTCACCCGGAGCAGGGCAAATTCATTCAGTAGTATATAAGGCTCAAGTGTGGTAGCTACTTTACGTTCCTCGTGGTCGAGGTATACAAATACGATAAGATCCTCGCCTACTTCAAATTCCTTCGGGACATACTTATTGGGTAGCAGTATGTCTTCATTGCCATCCGTAAGGTACAGCCCTACTTTGGTATCCCTTGCTATCTTTAGTGTATTGTATTTTCCTATTTCAATCATTGCAGTAATTTAAAATACAAAGGTACGAAGATTGTAAACAGAAATTTCTGTACTAGAATAATTAAGGCTACATTTGGGTTTTCCGTAAATTATGAATGTAGAATCTTTTGGAATTGAAGGCTGGGAAAAATTGCAAACCGGTGTTGTATTATTGGAAAATGACAATTGGCTTTTAGTATGCCACATTCCGGTAGATTATGTACTTGATGGCTATAAAGTGTACAATAAACAGTTTATTATCAATCGCGTAAATTCTACTTCTGAAAGAAGTATAGAGCGTGTGCTGACACTTAGAAAAATAAATATCGAAATACCGGAAGATTTTCAATTTTTAGATACTATAGGCATTTTGAAATGGTCTCAAGACAAATTTGGCCTATTTGAATTTCAGGATGATGATGATGAAGCGTTGTTTTATGGTAGAATTAACCGGATTATCGGTAATGATTAGTAATTGACTTTATTGATGCAAAAGGTTTGGTAGAAGAAAATTACGACTACAACTTTGAGATTGACGAAATAAGCGTGATTACTTTTGGTACAGATTATTTCTATTCTATACGAGCCCTGTGGATTGACGAAAACAATATCACGCTAAACTCTTAAAATACCCTAGTAACACCCCGTCATTCTCACGCATGGGCGTAAACACTTCCAGTATCTTAGGCTGTACTGTTTTTTCCCTAAAGATTGATAACGCTTGTTCCAATTCCTTTTCATCAGATGCCGACTGGTATCCAAACCCGTACATTTTCGCAAGGTGCTCAGCCGTAAGATTATGGGCTGTTTCAAAATAGGTATTAAAGACATTGTTCTCAGAATGCCCCGGTAAAATCCTGAAGATCCCTCCACCACCATTATTGATAACGATTATCTTAAAATCTTTCGGGATATAATTGTTCCATAACGCGTTGCTGTCATACAAAAAGCTTACGTCGCCGGTTATCAGCACGGTTTCTTTTCTACTGCCAACAGCAGCGCCAACAGCTGTAGAAGTACTGCCGTCGATGCCGCTTGTGCCACGGTTGCAAAAAATTTCGACATCCTCCCTCATTTCGAATAGTTGTGCATAGCGTATGGAAGCGCTGTTGCTTACCTGCAATTGTGAGTTGTGCGGAAGGGCAGGCAATATCAGGTCGAAAGCCTTAAAGTCTGAAAATCTTACTTTCGATAAATAGTGGTCATGCTTTACTTTACGGAAGGCTTTCAGTTTCTGAGCCGTTTCGTTGTAATCGCTGTCGATGGGTGCTGATTTCGACAAAAGGTCTTTAAGGAATGTATTGGCATCGGTAGTGAAATGTTTTGTCAAAGCACCAAAAGTATCATAAGCCCTTAATGTATCAATATGCCAGTGCTCGGCCGGACTGTATTTACGCAGCCATGCTTTTACACGTTTGGAAACCACCATTCCGCCAAACGTTAGTAATATCTCAGGCCTCCAGGCCTCAAAATCTTCATGGGTAAATGGTGTAATTATGGTGTCGATACTGCCAAGGAACTTCTTATGGTGCAGGTTGGCAGGTGTTTCGGTCATCACCACAACAGAAGGGTCATTCGCCAACTGCTCTATGATCGCTCTATCAATGGTATTGGGATCGTTAACCCCAACAAGAATTAATTTCTTTTTAGCAGCATTCCATTTGGAAATATATGGAGTGAGTTCCTCAACTGCGGGTTTTTCTAAAACAGTATCAAATACGACCGACTGCACCGACAGTTCTTCTACTGTTTCATAGAGCGGCTCTTCAAAAGGCGCGTTGATGTGTACCGGTCCTTTTTGCAAAACCGCTGTATTGATGGCCTCGTTTATTTTACGGTCATTTTCCCCGGATGCCTCTTCCAGCAGGTTGGCATTGTACAGGATATGGTTGGCATACACATTCTCCTGGCGTATGGTCTGTCCGTCACCAATATCGATCTTATCATGAGGCCTGTCCGCAGAGATTACAATCAACGGAATCTGGCTGTAAAAAGCTTCGGCTACTGCCGGATAATAATTCAGCAATGCCGAACCCGATGTGCATACCACGGCAACCGGTTTTTTTAACTGTTGCGCCATACCGGTAGCAAAAAAAGCGGCGCACCTCTCATCTGCAATGCTGTAGCAGGTAAAGTTTGGATTGTTGGCAAAACCTATAGTAAGCGGCGCGTTGCGCGATCCCGGTGAAATAACGATATGGGTAACTCCCTTAGCTAATAAAATTTCTATAATACTTTGGGCCAAAGGTATCTTAGGATAGATCATTTAATCAATTACGTTGAATGCGATAAGCATTGTAGTTATAAAAAGAAACAGCAACCCTGCAAGAAAAACAACGTCAGCTATTTTCTCATACTGAGGTTTGGGATCTTTACTGCTCCGCATTGAAAGATAGGAAAGGATGCTGCTTGTCATGAACATAATAATAGCAGCGGCGGTAAACTCATCTATCAATGAAGCTTCCCTCTTATTGGCTACGTGCATCGAGGTAAGCACTACAAAGCAAAGTCCCAGCAGCGTAGAAGATGCTGTGAGGATATGCGGAAAATTATCATTCCGGGCCATGCAATCAGGCTTTTATCCAGTCGGTAACCTGTGGGTCTGTCGGAAGCGTTTGCGGTTGAATCACCTTCTCCAATTCTCCTCTTTCATTGATAAGGTATTTTTGGAAATTCCATTCTACCTCACTGTCCTGTACCCCATTCTTACTTTTTTGCGTTAGGAATTGGTATAACGGAGCCATATCTTCACCTTTTACGGATATCTTTTCCATCATTGGAAAAGTCACGCCATAATTCAGCTCGCAAAACTCGGCGATATTTTTATTGGTTCCAGGTTCCTGAGAAGCAAAGTTGTTTGCCGGGAAACCTACGATAACCAGTCCTTTATCTTTATACTCTTTATAAAGCGCCTCAAGATCTTTGTATTGTGGCGTAAGCCCGCATTTAGACGCGGTATTTACAATCATTACTTTCTTTCCTTTCAGCGTGGCAAAGTCAAATTCTTTGCCTGTAAGGTCTTTAACTTTAAACTGGTATATGGTTTCTTTTACCATGGGTTTTGTTTTTTCTGTTGCTTTTGCGGGCTTTGTCTGTGCCTGGTTCTGGCAGCTGCACATTATCAGTAATCCGCAGGCCAGCAAGGTTATATTTTTCATGGTTTATTTTTACATAAAGTTACGAAAATTCATAAACGCAATATTCTAAAATAACAAATTGTCACATTGAGCGCAGTCGAAATGCGGCATTTACATTATTTGATGCTTCTCGACTGCGCTCGAAGTGACACCCGACAACAATACTAAACTTGAAATTTACTTCCTTAAATGCTTCCTGAACTGCGTATATGACAATCCGCCCAATGCAAATACACCAAGCGCCATATACAGGAAGTATGCAGGTGTCCTTACCTCGCCGCTCGCATACGAATGCAGTCCCGTAAGGTAGAAATTTACCCCGAAATAGGTCATCAGTATCGATGCGAAAGCCAGTACACTAAAGAAGTTGTAAATCCAGCGGCTGCGAAGTGCCGGCACAAAACGCATGTGTATCACAAACGCGTATACCATAATACTCACCAGCGCCCAGGTTTCTTTAGGGTCCCAGCCCCAGTAACGGCCCCAGCTTTCGTTAGCCCATTGCCCACCCAGGAAGTTGCCTATCGCCAGCATTACAAGGCCTACAGTAAGTGCCATTTCGTTGATGTAAGTGATCTCTTTTATATTCAGGTCCATTTTCTCTTTATTTTTGCTGTTTGTAAACAACATAAGGAAAAGGGCTACAATACCTAAAATAAACCCAAGCGTAAATGGCCCATAGCAAGCTACTATTACCGCAACGTGGATCATCAGCCAGTAGGAATTCAGTACAGGCACAAGGTTACCAATCTCCGGGTCGGTCCAGCTTTGATGGGCAACCCAAAGTATGATAGAAGCTACGAAGGCTGCAGAGGCTACCGTAAGTTCCGATCTGTGTTTTTCAGATAAGCCGAAGAAGGCTTTTAGTACAGCTGAGAATTTAAAAACAGGCTTATAGCTGAAAGCGCTTAGCAGGAACCCAAACAAAACCGTTGCCCACCCTACGTAAATAACAGACTCATAAGCGTTGCTCCATGGTGCATGCCCCGAAATATACCAACGGGCAATAAGGCCGAGCGTATGGAGCGCGAAGAGAAACATGATTATACCGTAGAAAACATTTACGGCAACCCTTAGCCACTTTCTGTTCCTGAATATTTTGAGGATAACAAAAACCATCATCAAAACGCCGGCAATCATATAATACCTATATAATTTCTTGAAAATGTCATGCTCATTATATAGTATCTCGGCTTCAACCTTGTCGTCCGAAGGCATTACGTTCTTGCCATACTGGTGCTGTATCTTGTTAAGCCCTTCCAACAGGCTGTTTGGCAGTTTATAATCTCCGGTATTCACAGCTTCCCCAAGGCTTTGTAAATACATCGGAATAATCATCCTCATAGTATCCATGCCTTTTATTCTGCCTTCTGTAGCTTCTCGGTAGTTTACCCATTTATTATCTTTATCTCCCGGAACCGGCAGTACGCGGAATACTTCGCCCGATATGGCCCAGTTCAGCAACGTTACCCTTCTGTCAATATCCAAAAAGTCTTTCTCAAATTTATTTGGCTCTTTGGCCCTGTTGGCTTCCAAAAGGATTTCGGTTAACTTATAACTTCCTGTCTTAGGGTCGATAAAATCGACCAGCGAAGCATATTCGGCATCTTTAGGAAGGCCTAGCACGGTACGAATACTGTCATTACCTCTTTGAAGGGAAAGTATTGGCACATTGTTCCAAACCCTGTCCATCATAGCCATAGACAGCAATACCTGGTCGGCATTCATACCGGCATACGTATCACTTTTGCTCACCTTGCGCAGTAATTCCGACGCGAATGTGTTGGCAGGCTTCATCCTTCCGCCGTAATCCTGTATGATAAGGCGGCCGAACTTAGCCGCATGTTCCTCACTTACTTTATATTTACTCAGTACAGAATCAATTTGCTTCTGTGTTGGCCTTTCATGAATATGGCCCTGCGCGAAAGTCCCCATTGTCATAAACAGCACAATAACCGTCATCATACTTGCCTTTTTGGCCTTCACCTTGTCTAGTTTTTTCTTAAGGTCGCCAAAACGGGTGTTCTTATCAAACAATATTGCCATCAGTCCTATATACAACAGGAAATACCCAATATAAGAGATCCACGTACCCCAGAAATCGTGGCTTACCGATAGTACTGTACCTTTCTCATCCGGGTCATACGACGACTGGAAGAAACGGTAGCCTTTATAGTCTAATACATTGTTCATATAGATCCTCTGGTCGAATGTGTTGTTGTTAGGCTGGTCGATAACTGTCACTTTACTTTCAAAAGAAGAGTACGATTCGCTGCCCGGGTATTTCGCGGCAATAAAATCGTTGAGTTTTATACCAAAAGGCAGTTCATATATTTTGCTTCCGTAGATCAGCGTATATTCAAGATCTCCCTGTTTTATGGAAACCGGCTGGCCTATCCTTTTCATTCCTCCTAAGAGCGTTACATCTTCTGTCTTCCCTTCGGATTCCACAGTAACCGTAAGCGCCGAACTTTCCCTGCTCTTATAATTATTATCGGAAATATATGTTTTCTTCGCTTTTATCGCCGCGTCCGGGAAAACGAACATAGCGCCTGCAAGCGTATACAGCGAACGGAACACCAGCGGCTGGGCGGTATCTTTCGCTACCTCGCCCTGCATTTTGTCGGCCATACGCATATAATTACCTTGAAAAGGTGTTTTTATCGTATAGGTATCGCCTGTTTTTGTAATGTTTATAGCGCCTTCGGTAGGGGCATTAAACGCAAACAGGATGTTGTGCAGGTTTTGCACCTCTCCCGATTTCAGGTAGTGCTCGTGGCGGCTTCCCCCTCCGGCTTCTACGAGCTTAAGGTATTCCTCGCCCTTCGGATCAGGCACAAGCGTGTCCTTTGCCCCTATCATGAAATCCTTATAGGATATTTTGAATGGCTTTTTGTTGAAATCGCCTTTGATTGAAAAATCGTTGTTGCCCAGAAATGAGAAAATGCCCGGAAGCTTCGCTGCACTAAACAATAATGGTTTTTCGAAGGTACGGCGCTGAACAGAACCTTCGTAATCACCATCGACCCATACGGTAAGATAGGCTTTGTCAGAATAGAACTGTTTTTCGGTAGCGCCTTCGCGGATGTTCATTACTCCCTCAAAACTGATATATCGTGTAACAAATGCGCCAAAAATGATGAGTATAAAGGAAAGGTGCAGCAGCAATGTTGCCCATTTTTCTTTTTTATGAAGGCCGTAACGCTTTATGTTGCCGAAGAAGTTGACCATGAAGAGAAACATGATCGCTTCGAACCACCAGGCATTGTAGATGAAAAGTCGTGCGGTTTCGGTATTGTAGGCATCTTCTATGAACGTGCCTATTCCCATTGCGGCGGCAAAAACTATGAAAAGCACTGCCATTAAACGCGTTGAAGAAAAGAACGAGATTATTTTATCCATGAGCGTGGAATGATTGAGTAAAATTGAACGCAAAAATACTCAAAACTTCACTTAGGATTGCCGATTTGATTGATAAAAATGCCAATTTCAAAATATTTTTTAATATTAAGGGCAAGTTAGGTATATTTGACGTTTAGCTGAATACGAATCAATCAAAACAAGCAAGAACTTAATGAGGATACCCAGATTATTGCTATTCCTTTCGCTTACAGGAATAACCGCTTTCGCCCAGGAAATAACCAAAAACAACCAGTCTGAATTTGATGATGTAATGTACCGCAGGGGCAACGAATACCGTTCCGCTTCCGGCAAGCCCGGGCCACAATACTGGCAGAACCGCGCCGACTATGCTATAGAGGCCGAACTGGACGATGTAAACAACATCCTTAAGGGCAAGCTGACGATGATCTACTACAACAACAGCCCGGAAAACCTCGAATATATCTGGATGTATGTGGAGCAAAACCGCTTTACAGAAACTTCCCGCGGAACACTTACCACCCCTATTGCAGGCAACCGTTATTCCGGCGATACAGACGGAGGCCTTACCATTACAGGGCTTAGCGCCAAAACCAAGGGTGATCCCTCAAATAAATACCTCATTTCCGATACAAGGATGCAAGTTTTCTTTAAAGAGCCGCTAAAAGCTAATGGCGGTAAAGCGACGGTAAGCATGAACTTTGAGTTTAAGATACCAAAAGCCGGTATGGACAGGATGGGCCAGCTAAGGTCTCCCAAAGGGACAATATATTCCCTGGCGCAATGGTATCCAAGGGTTGCTGTTTTTGACGACGTGGTAGGATGGAATACCGAACCTTACCTTGGAGCCGGTGAGTTCTACGTAGAATATGGCAACTTTGATTATAAGATAACCGTTCCTTACGACCACATTGTTGTAGGATCGGGAGAATTGGTGAATGCTAAAAATATGCTTACCAAACAGCAGCAGGCCCGTTGGGAACAAGCCAAAAAGAGCGACAAAACCATATACCTTATCACCCCTGAGGAAGTAGGCAATACCGCTGTAACAAGGCCAATGCAAAGCGGCAAGGCTACATGGCATTTTAAAATGACCAATAGCCGCGATGTGGCTTTCGCTACCTCCAAAGCGTTTGTATGGGATGCAGCACGCATCAATTTCCCGAGCGGAAGAAAAGGTATGGCACAATCGGTTTACCCGGTACAGGTAAAGGAAAACAGCGCATGGGGCCGTTCTACCGAATATACTAAAGCATCAATTGAGCATTATTCTGAAAAATGGTATGAATACCCTTATCCTAATGCCGTAAACGTGGCATCGAATGCCGGGGGTATGGAGTATCCGGGTGTTTCCTTCTGTGAAGCGGGATCTTCGGGCGCAAGCCTTTGGGATGTTACCGACCACGAATTCGGGCACAACTGGTTCCCGATGATCGTAGGATCTAACGAGCGCCGTTATGCATGGATGGACGAAGGATTTAATACTTTCATTAACTATTACAGCACATTGGCCTTCAATAATGGCGAATATCCTTCCGACCTTGCCAAGACACAGAACCGCGTACACTGGTTCCGCTGGAAAGGCCGCGAGAGCGTATCTACTTATCCCGATGTGGCAAAGAATATGAACCTTGGCTATACCGCATACTACAAGCCTGCTACAGGTATGCTTTTACTGCGCGAATACATCCTGGGGCCGGAGCGTTTTGATTACGCCTTCCGTTCGTATATTAAAAACTGGGCGTTCAAGCATCCTCAGCCAAGCGATTTCTTCAACGCTATGGAGAATGCTGCCGGAGAAAACCTTAACTGGTTCTGGAGAGGATGGTTCATTGGTAATGGCAATGTTGACCTTGGTATCACCGATGTAACGCAGGAGTCAGACTCAGCGATCATTAAATTCATCAACAAGGGAGACTTCCCTATGCCGGTGGTATTTAAGGTAACTTTCGAAGATGGTTCCGAAGAAATACATACCCTTCCGGTTGAAACATGGATGCGCCAGAAAGACTGGAGATTCCTGATTAAGTCGCCTAAGAAGCTGAAATCGGTGGAGATCGATCCTGCGAAGATCCTTCCGGACATCGACCTGAAAGACAACAAGTGGACAAAAGAATAAAACTAAGCGGCTGTATGGCCGCTTTTTCTTTGCTGCTAATTCACTCGCTTACCCTCCCCTATTCCTGAAACTTTTTTCCTAATTTAGCACCCATGCTAAAAATTGTCGTTATCGGTTCCGGAAATGTCGCGCAGCACCTTATTAAAGCAATTGAAGCTTCAGGTGCCGCAACGCTTGTACAGGCCTATGCCCGGCACCCGGAAAAACTGGCACACCTGCTAGAGGAAGAACGTATCGTATCTTCCTTCGATGCCATTGCGGATGCCGACATATACCTGGTTTCTGTAACAGATGACGCAATAGCGGATGTAGCTTCACAGCTGCCTTTTGAAGGGCGACTGGTGGCACATACGTCCGGAAGCGTTGCCATGACAGCCCCGTACAAAAAGAACCGAAGGGCCGTTTTTTATCCTTTGCAGACATTCTCCAAAGCGAAAGAAGTAGACTTTAGTACGATTCCGATATGCCTTGAAAGCGAAAATGAAGAAGATTATGCGATACTTGAACAACTGGCGCGTTCACTATCGCAGTCCGTTTACAGGATCGATTCGCAACAAAGGCAGGCAATTCATGTAGCTGCGGTTTTTGTGAGCAATTTCACGAACCACATGTACGCTTTGGGCGATGCGGTTTGCAGGGAGAACGGTATTCCTTTTGACATCCTGAAGCCTTTGATTACCGAAACGGCCGATAAGATAAATACATTGCCTCCGGCTGACGCCCAAACAGGACCGGCGATTCGCCATGATCAAAAAACCATTGAAAAGCATATGGGCTTTCTTAAAGAAGAGAATCTTAAAAACATTTATACCTTATTAACCCAATCGATACAAAAGACCAATGGCTGAAAGCTATAAAGAAATAATGAACCGCATTACCACATTTATTTTTGATGTGGATGGCGTGCTTACCGACGGCACAATACACGTAACCCCTACCGGGGAAATGCTCCGTAATATGAATATCCGCGATGGATATGCCATGAAAGCCGCTGTGGAAAATGGCTATACGGTCTGCATCATATCGGGTGGCTCCAATGAAGGCGTACGCGTAAGGCTGCGCAACCTTGGCATAACCGATATTTATCTGGGTGTACCCAACAAAGTGGAGACCTTTGGCGAGTTTACCGATATCTACAATATAAAGCCTGAAGAGGTGTTATATATGGGTGATGACATACCGGATTACCACGTGATGCAGCTTGTAGGCCTGCCAACATGCCCTCAGGATTCGGCTCCCGAAATTAAGGAGATCAGTAAGTATATTTCGCATAAGAATGGCGGCACAGGCTGTGTACGCGATGTGATTGAACAGGTAATGAAGGTGCAGGGAAAATGGATGGAACATTTTAATGCCCGCTACGACTAATAATCAAAAAAAGACACGATACGACGAATGAAACTGATCAGACTTTTCAATCCAACGAATTTATTGCTCATACTTGCAGCCCAGCTTGTTTTCCGCTATGGCTTTATGGAACAGATGGCGGGGCTGCCGCAGGCTCTTAACTATTGGCAATATGGTTTATTTATCCTGGCAACGCTGCTCATAGCCGCCGGGGGAGCGTTGGTATACAACATAGAAATTACGGGCAAGGCTGAAAAGGCAGGGATAACGGAAGCTACAGGATACAATATCTATCTTGGCGTTACTATAGTTGGCCTGGCTATTGGGTACTACATTGCCGACCTTATCGGGAAGCCTGGTTTTGTTGCCATATTTGTGGTTGCTGGCGCGATAGGATACATCCATGCTACCAGCCTCAGGAATATGATTGCTGTCGGTAATTTTCTGGTAGCCCTTACGGCTGCACTGGTTATACTTGCTCCGGGGATTTTTAACCTGTACCCATTCCTTTCTGTAAATCCCGATGGCGCGGAATACCTGCAAATGATATTCTGGATCCACATCGAATTCGCATTCTTTGTGTTCCTTATAGTATTGCTGTGCACATTTGTCAGCGACCTTAAAAATACCGACCTGCATTATAATGCCGGGGTAAGCTCTTTGCCGATTGCCCTGGGCAAAGACAGGACGATAAAGATATTGTTCTTCTTTTCGCTTGTTCCGGCAGGCCTGCTGCTGTATTATGGTGGCGAGAACATCATAGACCTTACGTACGCGCTCGGCTACGGATTGCTGTTTATTCTGGGCCCACTGGTGTATTTCATGATAAAACTCTGGTCGGCAAAAACAAACAAAGATTTTGCGCATCTTGAAGGTGTACTGAAGCTTATACTGTTCTTCACACCTATTGCGATCGCTGTTATAACCTATAATATACATATCAATGCTGCGGGATAAACTAAAGAACCATACTATAGTACTGGCGTCGGGATCGCCGCGCAGGCAGCAGTTCTTACGGGAGCTGGATGTGAATTTTGAGATACGCCTTAAAGATATCGAAGAGATCTATCCGGACAACCTTAAGGGCGCGGAAATTACCGATTACCTTGCTGAATTGAAGGCTTCCGGACTGGATGAGACACTTTCGGAAAACGAAATACTCATAACCAGCGATACCATTGTATGGCATGAAGAAAAGGCTTTGGGCAAGCCAAGGGATTATGAAGATGCCTTTGCGATGCTGCAGTCCCTTTCCGGGAAAACACATGAAGTGATTACATCGGTATGCATCAAAACACTTGAAGAAAAAGTTGTATTCAATGAAACTACAAAGGTTACATTCAACAATTTGAGTGATGATGAAATAAAATATTACCTTGATAATTACAAACCTTATGATAAGGCAGGTTCGTATGGAATACAGGAATGGATAGGACTCGTTGCCATTGCCAAAATTGAAGGCTCTTATGCCAATGTGGTGGGATTGCCGGTAGACAAAGTATACCAACATTTGAGTAAATTTGCGTAATGAAGGAATTACTGCATCACGAATATTTTAAACAGGGACTCAGCACTGCCATTACGGTTATTGTGTTCATACTACTTGGTGCCATAATAAGGAAGCTTACGAAAAGCTATGCCCGAAGGGCGCACCTTTCGGAACACCGTACCAACCTGATCACAAAATACATTGACATTTTTATGACGGTGCTGTTCTGTGTCATTATCATCGCGGTCTGGGGAATAGACACAAAGGACCTTTTTACATTCATTACGAGCGCACTGACTATAATTGGTGTCGCATTCTTTGCACAGTGGTCGATTCTCAGCAATATTACTTCGGGAATGATACTCTTTTTCACTTACCCTTTCCGTATCGGTGATTTCATCAGGATACACGATAAAGATTTCCCGCTTGAGGCACAGATAGAAGACATTAAAACCTTTCATACTATTCTCCGTACACGCGAAGGCGAACTAATCACTTACCCCAACAGCCTGCTGATGCAGAAGGGTGTGAGCATTGTGCCGGTAAAGCAGGAGAATAAAGAATTTTACGACTAAACAATGCAAAAGCTTTCCCTGTACCTTTTTCTTTTTTGCTTTGCCGTTGGCTATGCGCAGCCGCAAAAGCCTTCTTCGGCAGAGATCTACAACAAGCTCGAAAAACTCAATTTCCTTGGGAGCGCGCTGTATATTGCCGCGCATCCCGACGATGAAAACACAAGGCTGATCTCGTTTCTGGCCAACGATAAAAAAGCCCGTACAGGCTACCTGTCACTCACACGTGGCGATGGCGGGCAGAACCTTATTGGTCTTGAGCTTAGGGAATTGTTGGGCGTGATCCGTACACAGGAGCTTATTGAGGCGCGTAAAGTGGATGGTGGGGAACAATTCTTCAGCCGGGCCAATGACTTCGGGTACTCGAAAATGCCGGACGAAACGCTGGAAATATGGGAAAAACCGAAAGTATTGCATGACATGGTGTGGGTGATTCGCAAGTTCAGGCCCGATGTGATCGTTACCCGCTTTGACCACCGCTCCCCGGGAACAACCCACGGCCACCATACGTCTTCGGCCATGCTGACACAGGATGCCTGGGAGCTGGCAGCCGATTCTAAATACGAAACCAAACAGCTGGAATATGTAAAAACATGGCAGCCAAAACGATTGTTATTCAACGTATCGTGGTGGTTTTTCGGCGGGCGGGAGAATTTTGAAAAAGCAGACAAATCAAAATACATTAACCTTAATACCGGGGTTTATTTTCCGCTATTAGGAAAATCAAACCAGGAAATTGCAGCTTTAAGCCGCAGCAAGCACCGCTCGCAGGGATTTGGGTCAACCGGCCAGCGCGGTGACGATATGGAATACCTGGAGCTGATAAAGGGTGAAGACCTGAAAGATAAGCAAAACCTGTTTGAAGGTATAGATACAACATGGAATCGCGTAAAAGGCGGAAAAGCTGTTGGAGATGCTGTTGATGCCATTATTCGCAATTACGACTTTAAAAACCCTTCTGCTTCCATACCTGCGTTAATAGCGGTGTACAAACAAATTGAAAAACTGGAAGACAGCCATTGGGTAAACATCAAAACGGAAGAAATAAAGGAAATCATAGCGTCATGCTCGGGCTTATACCTTGAGGCTGTGGCCGATGTACAATCCGCTACACGCGGCAGTATGCTGAAAGTAAAATGGGAAGCGATAAACCGTTGTACCGTTCCGATGGAGTTGGTTTCCGTTGCAGGCACTACCACACCTGTTGCCCTCGACAACAATGTGGACCAGAGTGGCGAAGCAGAGGTCCGAATACCGGAAAAAAGCGCTTACACTTCTCCGTACTGGCTTGCTGAAAAAGGAACTTCCGGTATGTACCGTGTTGACGACCTGCAAAAGATAGGCATCCCGGATATCATCCGCGAACAGAAAATGGAATTCAAAGTAAAAATCGGTAATGAAATAATTCCATTCACCAGGGAGATTGTCTATAAATATAACGACCCTGTTATGGGCGAAGTCTACCAGCCATTAGATATTATCCCTGCCGTTGCTACAAAAGTGCTCAATAAAGTGCAGCTCTTTACCAATAATAAGAAACAAACTGTAAGCATACAGGTAAAAGCAGGAATTGACAACTGCAAAGGCGACCTGCGTTTTGAATTGCCGGAAGGATGGAAAGTTACACCTTCTGCCCTACCTTTTGAATTGGCTCGTAAAGGCAGTGAAACCATCCTGACGTTTGAGGTAACACCGCCGGCACAACCATCTGAAGCGACAGGGCGAAGCATCGCTACCATCAATGGAAAAGAATACGACCGTGAACAAACCATAATCAATTACCCGCATATTGCACCGCAACAGGTCCTTATGCCTTCCACAGCGCGACTGACTAAAGTCGACCTGAAAATCCGCGGAGAAAAGATCGCTTACATCATGGGTGCGGGCGACAATATTCCGGAAAGCCTTAAACAAATGGGCTATCAGGTAACACTGCTTGCGCCGGATGCTATTTCTGCTGAAAGGTTAAAAGATTTTGACGCGGTGGTATTGGGCATACGCGCGTATAATGTGGTTGATGCGTTGGTATTTAAACAACAGGTACTTTTCGACTATGTAAAAAACGGCGGTAACATGGTAGTACAATATAATACCACGGGCGACCTGGCCATAAAAGACCTTGCCCCCTATCCGCTTCGCGTATCCCGCGACAGGGTAACCGAAGAGAATGCCAAAGTAACATTCCTTGAGCCCGCACATCCGGTATTAAACTATCCTAATAAGTTAACCGACAGGGATTTTAAAGGCTGGGTACAGGAACAGGGGCTTTATTATCCCGACCAGTGGGCACCTGAGTTTACAGCAATATTGTCATCGAACGATAAAGGCGAAGAACCTAAAAAAGGCGGATTGCTTGTCGCAAAATATGGAAAAGGTTATTACATTTATACCGGCCTGAGCTTCTTCAGGGAACTGCCGGAAGGCGTTTCGGGAGCATACAGGCTTATGGCAAACATGATAGGGATAGGAAAATAATTTCCCTTAAGAATAGTTATTACAGTAACAAAACAGGCATTTTGGTGTCTGATATGAAAAACACAATTATGAAAGACAATTCTTCGTCCTGGAAAAAGAGCTACTCACTGGTACTCCTGCTCAATGTCGTATATATTGTGCTTTTTTATTTCTTAATGCAAATCTTTAGCTGATATGCAGTTATTAGACTGGATCATACTTTCGGCAACGCTGATCTTTATTGTAGCTTATGGAGTCCTAAAGACCAAAGGCAGTAAAAATGTTGAAGAATACATACTCGGAAACAATGAAACCCCCTGGTGGACAGTAGGGCTCTCGGTAATGGCAACACAGGCCAGCGCCATTACGTTTTTATCCACACCCGGGCAGGCCTACCATGACGGTATGGGCTTCGTGCAGTTTTATTTCGGCCTCCCGCTGGCAATGGTGGTAATCTGTATCACTTTCATCCCGATATTCCATAAGCTTAAAGTTTATACGGCTTATGAATACCTGGAACAGCGATTTGATGTCAAGACGCGCACCCTTGCTTCGGTTATCTTCCTGATACAACGCGGGCTCGGGACGGGACTGACAATATACGCGCCTGCCATTATCCTGTCGTCATTATTGGGCTGGAACCTGAACCTTATGAACCTGATTATTGGTTTATTGGTTATTATTTATACGGTTTCGGGCGGTACAAAGGCCGTAAATGTAACGCATAAGCAACAAATGTTCGTTATCATGATCGGGATGGCGTTTGCTTTCTACATGATACTGGAATACCTGCCGGAAGATCTTAGCTTTAGCAACGCCATGCATATAGCCGGGGCGAACAACAAGCTCGACATCTTAAACTTTTCCTTCGATCCCGAAGAGCGCTATACGGTATGGAGTGGTATTGCGGGTGGTTTCTTCCTGATGCTGGCCTATTTTGGTACCGACCAGTCCCAGGTGGGTCGTTATCTTTCCGGACGTTCCATTCGCGAAAGCCAGATGGGGCTTATCATGAACGGATTCCTTAAAGTGCCGATGCAGTTCTTTATACTGCTAATAGGCGTTATGGTGTTCGTATTCTTCCAGTTCCATTCTGCCCCGCTGCATTTTAACCCGAACAATACCAGGATCATCAACAATTCCGAATATAAGCCTGATTATGAACGCCTTGAAGGGCATCTTAAAATGGTTGCCGCGGAAAAAGAGGAAATCAGCCTGCTGTATGTTCACCAGCTGAACCAGGATTACGACAACAAAGAGCTGCACAACAAAATGGTGGCGCTGAACACCCGCGAGAAAGACCTGCGCGACCAGGCGAAGGACCTTATCAAAAAGGCAGACAAGGGGGCTGAGACAAATGATAAAGATTATGTTTTCCTTTATTTTATCCTCAATTTCCTTCCTCACGGGCTTATAGGGCTATTGCTGGCCGTTATATTCTCGGCAGCAATGTCATCGTCCGCATCAGGACTCAATGCGCTGGCCTCTACAACCACGATAGACATTTATAAACGGTATGCCAAAGGCGAAAAGTCTGAAAAGCATTTTGTAGACATGACGAAGCTCTTTACCCTAATGTGGGGTATCATTGCGATATTGTTTGCCTGTGTGGGAACGCTCTTTGAGAACCTTATACAGTTGGTGAACATTATCGGGTCGATCTTCTACGGAACGGTGCTCGGGGTATTCCTGGTAGCGTTCTTTATAAAGTACGTAAAAGCGGAAGCCATATTTTGGAGCGCATTGGTAACACAGGCCGCGGTTATTGTGATCTATCGCATATATGTGTACGAAGTCGAGATACTGAGCTATCTGTGGCTTAACGTGATCGGCGCGGCTATGACAATAGTACTAGCGACACTGGTACAGCTATTCATTGGAAATAGGCGTGGAACAGAATCAATTGGTGAGTAGTCAATATTCTATTTTCCAATTGGTTTTATCGAGATCATTAATTGAGACTGTATACTTTTTTGTATAAATATTATTCCCCATAATTTTTTCCCAACCATATTTCAAAACAGAATCATTGTCAATTATAAATAAACGCATTTTTTTACTTTCAGATCGTTCTTCAAGGCTCTCCCAGAAACGTGGTTTATGATTTGGTTCAGAGACAGTTCCTGGCAAAATAGGATGAAAATGATAAGTATTATTATATTGACTCGGAAAACCAAAGCCGGCCATACCATTAACACTATCATTTGTAGAAATAATACAAAAAACAGTTCTATTGGAATTGTTGAACACTTTAATTTCTCTGCTGTCAATTTTGTCATACATACAGCCAGACAGCAATAAAAGCATAAGTACAATCGAATATTTCATTTGATGCTGGAAAGATTATAGATGCTAATATACAAAAAACGGCTACCTTCCCGGAAGCCGCTTAACAAAAGTCAAAACTGATTATTTCCTGATGGTGATAGTTCCCTGCTTCAGCCCTTCGCCTTTTGCAGTAAGCACAACAGGCTGTCCGCTTGCATCAGCCTGTACAATTACCTGTGCGTAACCGTTAAAAAGCTTTCGTTTCCACTGCGCGCCTTCTAAAAACCTATCAGCCTCCATAGAGATCGGGTCCCCATTTCCAACACCCAATATCTTCCCACCGCCTTGTACCGAAAAATTTATTTCGTTTGCGGCGACAGGTATATGCATGCCGTTTTTATCGGTAACTTCTACCGTAATTACCGATACATCTTTATGCGTTTCGGCACTAAGCCTGATCTTTTCCGCGTTGCCTGTCGTTTTCCGGGTTGTAGTCAGCTGCTTTTTGCCGTCTTTATATCCTATAGCCTCCAGCTTTCCGGATTGGTATTTTACTTTCCACTCCAGATGGCCATTGTGCTCCATTGCTTTCCTGCCAAGGCTTTTTCCATTGAGGAATAACTCCACTTCATCACAGTTGGAATAGACCCACACATCGATCTCCTGCCCTTCCCTGCCCTTCCAGTCCCAATGCGGAAGGATGTGCAATACGGGTTCTTTATCCCACCATGATTTCAGGTAATAGACATTGTCTTTCGGAAAGCCGCATACATCCATCATCCCGAAATACGATGTTACCGAAGGCCAGCTGTATGGTGTAGGTTCTCCTCGGTAATCAAATCCTGTCCAGATAAACATTCCGGCAAGGTAAGGGCGTGCGTCATAGAATTTCCAGCCTTCCTCAATGCTGTAGAATGTCGGGCGTGGTTTTTTATCATAGGCGCTCTGGTAGTGTTTGGCTTCATCCGTAAAATAAATACCCCTGGTCGCAAAGGTGGACCCTTCTTCGGTGCCCATGCCGGGCTGGTGCTTAAATTCGTTATGATGGCCATCGATATCGCCATTGCCCATATAGTTGTAGCCGATCACCTCCACTACCGATGATATCCCGCTTTTAAAGCCGCTGCTCAGCCCGCATGTAACCGGGCGGGTTGGGTCAATACTCTTGCAATAGGCCTGCATAATGTTAGTGATTCTTTCGCCTATTATATTGGTTTCAATTGCCCACTCCTCATTGCCCACCGACCAGCAAAATACCGACGGGTGATTCCTGTCGCGTTCAATCATGCGTTTCAGGTCGTTGAGGTGCATATCGGTAGTGCCCATAAGGCGGGTTTCATTGATAACAAGCATTCCGAGCCTGTCACATGCTTCGAGTAGCTCCGGTGTGGGAGGATGGTGCGAGCAGCGGTAGGCGTTACTGCCCATTTCCTTAAGTTTTTTGATACGGAAATACTGCATCCCGTCAGGCAATGCCGTACCGATCCCGGCGTGATCCTGGTGGTTATTGGTACCTTTTAGCTTTACGGGCTTATCATTCAGGAAAAAGCCCTTTTCAGCATCGAAACGTATACTGCGGATACCAAATTCCGTTTCATACTTGTCAACAACTGTGTTCCCCTGCCTTACCTCAGTAACAAGCTTATACAAATTAGGGGTATCGATATCCCACAATTTAGGGTTATTTACTTTTAAAACGGAGCTATGGGAAGCAGTCTTATAGTATCCCGGCGCGGTTCCTGCAGCTGTAGTTTTGGCAGCCTCTTTTCCAAAGGGGTCATATACCGTTTGTACAATTTCCACCGGCCCGGCATAAGGCCCTTTGTTTTGAAGTGTTACTTCAATGTTTACATCCGTATACCCTGTAAACAGGGAAGTTGTAACACAAGTCCCGTTAGGAATTATGTGAAGCGGCTCGGTCTTTTGCAGGTAAACATGCCTGTAGATTCCTGCGCCTTCATAATACCAGCCTTCTTCCATAGAAGCATCGGCACGAACGGCAATAGTATTCTCCCCTCCATAGTTCACCAGGGCTGTGACATCATATTCAAAACCGTGGTAGCCGCTTTCTTCCGTACCCAGGTAATGCCCATTGAACCATACTTTGGAATTACGGTACACCCCGTCAAATTTTAAAGTGATACTACGGCCAAGGTCTGTTTCCGGAATGTTTATCTTTTTACGGTACCATCCGATACTGCGCTCCGGGAAGCCTTTACCGGCAGCCTTAAATCCGTGACTTGGACTGCCTTTTTCGGAAAAGGGCTGCTCGACTATCCAGTCATGCGGCAGGTCGAGCAATCTCCAGCTATTGTCATCAAATCCGGATGTTGCGGGTCCGTCTCCATTGCCGGTCTTAGCGAGGTACGAAAAATAAGCGGTGCCGTGTCCGTAGTCTTTTTCCGTATCCGATGGATGGCCGAACGCAAAGCGCCAGCCTTCATCAATACACATTTTTTCCCTACCCTGTCCGAAGCAGGTAAGGGAAAGTAAGAGGATGAGATATAGTATTTTTTTGCCCATTACAACGATTTAGTATGGGATAAAAATACATTTTATGAAAGAATGATTCTGATAGTATTTTGTCAATATGTACCAAAGGCTACTCGAAATTATCCCAGATGCGCTCAAATTCTTTACAATTTTCCCAATGCTGGCGGAACGTTTCATCTTTGACAGCCAGGATGCGTTCTTTAAAATTGGATGCCATACCGTTGGCTGCCACATAATCCACAACCTGCTTGTACGAATTCAGTATGCTTTTATAGAAAGACGAATACCGGAGTTCGCGCTTTGCAGAATATTTCTGTGCGGTCTCGATATTGAAGAGCATTACATCAGCAACCACATAGGAATCAACACCAAGCGACAGGAAATGCTTGATATATTTCTGCGCGGTAGAACGGCGAAGTTTTGGCCTTTTGCCCCGTTGCGGGAAATATTCGTTGGATATCTTCACCTTGGCTTCCTGCTCCAGCTTCTCTTCTTTCGGGTTGAAAACAAAGTCGTAGTACTGCTTTACATCACCGAATTTTTCATACAATGCCAACAGCTGTTCTTCCAGTTCTTCCTTTGGGAGAGAGGCCAGGTATTTTTTAAGGTCGCGTTTGCTCATGTTCCCAAAATTACGGCGAAAGTTCACATTGTGCAATAAACTTAAAAAAACATGCGGAGAAAACAGATAAAATACTATTTTTGCATTCCTTAAACAAAGTCGAAAAACTAAACACCGAGAACTGTGGAAAACCCGAGTGCACAAAAACTGATCCATAAGATACAGCTAGACCTGTTTAAAAAAGGTTTCAATGCGGAATCGCTTATCGCCGACCTGAAAAAGCTGCGCGAATATTCGATGGAAGAGTCAAATCCGATACTTACCAAGGCGCTTCGCCTTACGTATGAGCATCTTGAAGAGCATGGCGCATTCCTTGTAGCGATACCTGATGACGAACCTGCTGAAGACCAGGAAGAAGTAATCTCAGACAACAAAGAAGGTATTGAAAACAACCTTGAGAGCCTTGACTACCTGCTTTCATTGTTTACCGACCTGAACAACAAGAACAACATCCTTGACCTTAAGGAATACAACAAAGCGTTGCAGGCATTCTAACGGATTCAAATTTACACGTTATATAATTAGGAGAAAGCTGTCCGGCAACGGGCAGCTTTTTTTGTTGCCTAATTTTTAAGAAATTCAGCCGTGTTAAAATCCTGACAAAAACACGTTATTCCCTACCTTTGCAAAAATTTTCAATTATGATACGCGCTTTTAAGATAATCGCTACCCTCGAAGGTATCTCCGCACTCGTTCTTTTCTTTGTTGCAATGCCGCTAAAATACATTTGGGATAATCCCGAATACATCCGTCCTACAGGTATGGCTCACGGGGTGTTATTTACTGTTTACATTATTATGGCCACCATGCTGAAGTTCGAAATGAACTGGCCCTGGAAAAAATATATTATCATTTGCCTCGCTTCCATTCCTCCGTTCGGTACATTCATTATGGAGCGTAAATACTTTAGCTCCAAAACAGCCGCGTAAGGCATGGAAATTTTCAACTGGGCATATAAAATACTGCGAAAGCTCGACTTCGGCAATACCACAGCGCTCTATGGCAACCTCGCCGTAAACCTTGTGGTATTGGCCGTTGTGGCTATAATACTCGATAAAATCGCAAAGAAAACACTAGTACTTTTTGTCAGTGTAATTGCCCGGCGTACCAAAACATCCTTCGATGATTTTTTGGTTCAGAACAAAACGTTTAAATATGTTGCCCACCTCATTCCGCTTTACTTTATTTACAAGGCGCTCCCGGTTATCCTCGACAAGTTTGATTACTGGGAAAACCTGATATCCAAAGGCACATCGATATCTATTATACTGCTTAGCCTGTGGATTATACGAAGTGTTTTCAACTCGCTAAAGGATTACCTGAAGCTACAGCCGGAGTACAACGACAAGCCTATTGACAGCTACATACAGGTTGTAATGATCGTGCTGTGGATATTTGGTGTCACCGGCATCGTAATGGTACTGTTCGACAAGACCATAGGGGCTTTATTAGGGACTTTCGGTGCCATCTCGGCCATTATAATTCTTATTTTTAAGGATACAATCCTTGGCTTTGTAGCCAGCATACAGGTGAGTGTAAACGACATCGTACGCATCGGTGACTGGATTACCATTGAGAAATTCGGTGCCGACGGATTCGTGATTGAGATTAACCTGGCAACTGTGAAAGTTCGTAATTTCGACCACACCACAACCACTATTCCAACCTACAGCCTGATATCCGATTCGTTCCGCAACTGGCGTGGTATGATGGATTCTGACGGGCGCCGCATTAAAAGGCATATACTTATAAAAGCCAACAGCGTACGCTTCATTCACCGGGATGAAATAAAAGACCTGAGCAAGATTCACTTAATCGCCGATTACCTGAGAAGCCGCCAGGCAGATATAGACCATTGGAACGAAGAACATAATATCGACAAATCGTTGTCCATAAATGGGCGTAACCTCACCAACCTTGGGGTATTCCGCAAGTATATCAACAGTTATATCGAAACACACCCGGGCGCGAATAAAGACCTAACCATAATGTGCCGCCACCTGCAGCCGACTGAAAAAGGTATTCCTATTGAGATCTACCTTTTTACTACCGATAAGCGCTGGCTCAACTACGAATACATCATGGCCGATATCTTCGACCATGTTATTGCATCAGTAGCGTATTTCGACCTGGAGATCTTTGAATTGCCTACAGGAAAAGGATATATTGAAGAATAGAAAACAGCCATCAATTCAATAAAGACTGAAATTCAGAATTTGTTTTTGGAATTTAAGGAATCAGGGTTTTACTATCCTGTCTTTCACATATTCAATTTTCGTCTTTCCATGAGCGGACGGACGCCCAAAACTATCGAGGTTTACCATAGTGATATTATCGACCGTAATGATTTTTTCCTGGGTCATTTTATTACGTACTTCCGAGCGTAAAACTACAGACGTCGTACCAAACCGCACCACATCGATACCGATCTCAATGATATCGCCCTGTTTTGCCGAGCTCATAAAATTGATTTCCGACATGTGCTTGGTCACCACCCTTTGGTTTTCCAACTGAATGATGGAATACAGCGCGGCTTCCTCATCGATCCAGGCGAGCAGCTTGCCGCCAAATAATGTACCGTTTGGGTTCAGGTCTTCGGGTTTCACCCATTTTCTGGTGTGGAATCTCATAGCGGGTATTTTTGTAGGGCTAAAGTTACGATATCTGTATGGTCAAACGCCAGTTCCGGCAGGTTTTTAACCGAAAACCATTTCGCTTCCTCGGCATCGTCGGCACCAACAGCTTTTGTATTTTCTTGGGCAAAACCAACATACGCTACCGATACTGTGTGTTGCCTCGGGTCGCGTCCCGGCTTACCGAAAGCTCCCAATTGCTCCAGCTTATCCACTACTACCCCTGTTTCCTCACTAAGCTCACGGGCGGCCGCAACAGGAAGGTCTTCCCCTTCATCAAGGAATCCACCCGGAATGGCCCACTGCCCCTGGAAAGGTTCTTTCTTACGCTTAATAAATAATATCTCGTAATCGTTTCCGGCTTTGCGGAATATCACAGCATCTACCGTGACAAATATAGTTGATGTCCTCATGCTATTGTTTTAATATTCAAATTTACGGAAAAGGCTAAACTACAGGAGAAATGTATAAGTGATTTTATTTATGGCGGGATAGTTGTTTACATAAATTCCTAAAAAAGAATTATATTTGAGAAAACAGAATGGCATGATAACGAAAACAAAAGTAAGAGAAGCTCTGGAAAAATTTCCTGAAGAATTTTCAATAGACGATCTAATGGATAAACTTATCGTAATTGATAAAGTCGAACGGGCGAGAAAACAATCACGAAACGGAGAGATCATTTCTGAAGATGAACTGAATGCTGATATCGAAAAATGTTTCGAATAAACTGGACAAGGCTAGCTGTTGATGACCTTAAAAGTATAGCAAAGTATATTGCCCGGGATTCAAAACGATATGCAAGAATGCAGGTTCAAAGAATTTCAGGAAGAACCAGGATCCTAAAGCAAAATCCGGATGCGGGTAAAGTGGTTCCTGAAGTAAATGAGAAGAATGTACGGGAATTTGGTTGAAGGCAATTACAGGATCATTTATGAGATAATAACTCCTTTGCAAATTGATATCCTTACGATACATCATTCATCAAGAGACCTTACATAAGAAAGTTTTTCTAAAATACCAAACCCCATCCTTTCAGATGGGGTTTGGTATTTTAGAAAGCTAATTTATAATTACATATGTAACGGCCTGTTATCTGTCGCGGCAAGTGCTGCTTCTTTAATAGCCTCAGCATAGGTAGGGTGTGCGTGGCTCATCCTTGAGATATCCTCTGCAGATGCCCTGAACTCCATTGCCACTACAGCTTCAGCAATAAGGTCGGCAGTACGCGCGCCGATCATGTGGATACCCAGTACCTCGTCGGTTTTGGCATCAGCCAGTATTTTCACGAAGCCATCGGTATCCATACTCGCACGGCTTCTTCCAAGTGCCTTGAACGGGAAACTGCCCGATTTGTATTCCACTCCGGCTTCCTTAAGCTGCTCCTCTGTTTTACCAACAGCAGCAACTTCCGGCCATGTGTATACTACTCCCGGAATCAGGTTATAATCGATGTGCGGCTTTTGGCCGGCAATCGTTTCGGCAACAAATACGCCTTCTTCTTCCGCTTTGTGGGCAAGCATGGCGCCTTTCACCACATCGCCTATAGCATAGATGTTCGATACAGCCGTCTGCAGGTGATCGTTCACTTCAACCTGGCCCCTTTCACTAATTTTCACACCGGCTTTGTCAGCATCCAGCCCGTCTGTAAACGGGCGGCGGCCTACCGATACCAGTGCGTAATCACCGTCAAGGGTAACCGTTTCACCTTTGGCATTCTCAGCCTGAACCTGTACCCCTTCGCCTTCACGCTCTACCGATTTTACTTTGTGCGACGTGTAGAACTTCATGCCCTGTTTTTTAAGCACTTTGGTGAGTTCTTTAGACAATGCGGCGTCCATTCCCGGAATGATACGGTCAAGGTATTCTACCACCGATACCTGCGCGCCAAGGCGAAGGTATACCTGGCCCAGCTCAAGGCCGATAACACCACCACCGATAACGATAAGGTGTTTCGGAACTTCCTTTAGCTTAAGGGCTTCGGTAGAAGTAATGATTTTTTCTTTGTCTATTTTGATAAAAGGCAGTGAGGACGGCTTTGAACCTGTAGCAATGATTGTATGCTTCGCTTCAACCGTTTCGGATGAACCATCGCCTTTGGTTATTTTGATATGGGTAGCGTCTTCAAACGAGCCGATACCCTCAAGTATCGTGATCTTATTTTTATCCATGAGGTATTTGATGCCGCTTACGTTCTGGTCTACAACGCCCTGCTTGCGCGCGATCATCTGCTCGAAATTAACCTTTATCTCACCGGCAATATCAATACCGTGCTCCTTAAAGTGCGAAGTGGCATCGTGGTAATGGTGGGATGAATCAAGAAGCGCCTTGGAAGGAATACAGCCTACGTTTAGGCACGTACCGCCAAGGGTTGGGTATTTTTCTACGATCGCGGTATTAAAACCAAGTTGTGCGCAACGGATGGCAGCTACATAACCACCGGGACCGGAACCTATAACAACAACGTCAAATGAACTCATGTATATATGTTTTTGTATGGTTGAAATTTAGTCCCGCAAATTTAGGCAATATCCTTCAGATGAAGCCAAATAAAAAGGAGGAATTTTCATCCCTCCTCTTCACACCAAACTTAAATCTAACTTTATTTTTCCGTGGCAAAATACCTGTCAAGAAACTCGTACCTGGCACGGTTGGGCTCCTGATACGATTTACTTGTCACGTTAATATCCATAATAGTCATATCCCCCTGAGTTGTGCTCACCGGCCAGTTTGTAAGGCCTTTGCCGTTGGGGTTGCCTGTCTTTATAAAATTGGCAAAATAATCTTCCCCGGCCTGAGAGGCTTTGTAGTCCTCTTTCGTCC
>Ga0308157_10002633_pt1 | contig 28539 bp, 26 predicted proteins | sample PhyBR1_FD_201035 | JGI IMG/M metagenome (GOLD analysis project Ga0308157, IMG submission 201035) | Phyllosphere microbial communities from UC Gill Tract Community Farm, Albany, California, United States - DLSLB.R1 | ecosystem: Host-associated > Plants > Phyllosphere > Unclassified | place: USA...
CCGGAGACTTTGGAAACAGATTGCAAAATCAGTTTGGTAGATGGAAAAATTACTTTGTCAGAATTGACTTTGAATGCAAAAATCCCGGGAATTTCAGAAGATGATTTCCAAAAAATTGCAAAAGATGCTAAAGAAAATTGTCCTGTAAGTCAGGCTTTCAGTTTTGAGAAAACTTTGACAGCGACTTTAGTTAGCTAAGAAGTTAATATTTAATCAAAAAATTATTGAGGCTTTCCGAATTGGATAGCCTTAATTTTTTTCTAAGTCTGGACCTTGCAACCACAATGCTATGTGGACTTTGGTGCGTGATATCGGAAATTTCTTTCGAGGATAAATTAAGCTTTAAAAAAGCGCAGAGTCTTAATTCATTCTTCGTCAGGTCAGGAAATTCATTCAGAAGTTTCTTATAGAATTGGTCTTCGGTTTCCATAAAAATCTTGTAGAATTCATCTTTTCCGAAGACTTTTGAACTTTTTTTGAGTTCAGAAATAATATGAAATATTTTGTTATCAGACATTTCTGTCCCCGAATTCAGTTCGCTCAGTTCTTTTTGTGTGGATTGGATGATTTCGGAAGTTTGCAGCATTTGGATAGCGCTGTTCGTCAGTTCCTTGTTTTTTTCTTCTAATTTTTTTTCTAATAATTCATTTTCTGCAGCTCGCTTTGCAGTTTTACTTTTTTGTAATTTGAACATTAGAAAGATAATAACGGAGCAAAATAATAGCAATACGATTCCGAAAATAAAGAACCTTTCCCTTTTCGTTTGAGAAGCCAAAAGTTCATTTTGAGTCATTTTTTCATTGAACTCAATTTCCAATCGATTAACCTTTTTATCATTTTCCTGATTGATGGAAGCTTCTGATAAAGATTTTGCAGTGTGTAGATATTGCAAAGCGTTTTTGTAATCTTTTTCCTTTTCAAAAAGCTTCACAAGACTTTCTGAAGAAAGAAGTTTGATGTCGGAAAAACTACTCTTATCGGCGATGCTGTAAGCATTTTTCAAATAATATAAAGCAGAATCTCGAACGTTCAAATTCTCGAGATTTATTTTCCCAAGGATATTATAAAGACTTGCAATGTCGTAAGGAGATTTGATTTTTTTCGCTAAAATGATTCCTTGTCTTAAGTTTTCTACAGCGGTTTCGGTTTCCTTTAATTTCAAACTGACGTTGGCAATATTTTCATAAGCCATAATCATATTAAGCGTGTCTTTTGCAATTGTATTCCGATTCTTGAATTCCTTCAGCATTTCCAAAGCTCGGGCATAATTTCCCTGTTCTTTTTCCAGAACCGCAAGGTTGTTGTAAATAATAGAGCCTTCTACAGATTTTTCATCAGGTTTACTATTCTCGAATTTTTTAAGAGATTGTTCCCAAAAGTGACGTGCTTTTTTATAATTGCCCATAAAATAATAGCAACCACCAATATTATTAAGGATAGAATAAGAATCTCGCGCGTCTATTTTATTATTGATTTCTAGGCCTTTGTAGTAATAATTAAGTGCTTGATAGTAAGATTCCTGGTCTTTGTAAGTGTTTCCTGCTGTAACATAAAGACTGATTTTTGTGCTATCAGCCAATTTGTTTTCCAGCTTTAGAGCTTCCTGCAGATAACTCATTGCTTTTGTCCTATTGTTCTGCATATATTCTACTGATTGCTTCAGAAGAGAAGAGGCATACTTGTCCGGGTCTTTGGAAAGACTCGTTTGACCGGAAATAAATGCCAGATTGAAAGCAAAAAAAAGACAATAAGCCCAACGCATTTTCAGAAATATAATCCGAAGATAGTAAGAATAAGTTTCAAAAAAAATTACTTTTTTAATTAATTGATTTTCAAAATATTATCAAAAATGTATATATAATGTTACCTCTTTGTTTTTGATAGTAGTCATATTGTTATCTCAACAAATATTTAAATTCTTTGACGATATTCTAATATTGTCTCAATAATTATAAAATATTTACAAAATGAATGTGAAATTACTTTTTAAGTGGTTGTTTGTATTTATGTTCGGCATAAGTACTGCACAACAGATTACATTGGATACTTCTTTGGTTTCCGATGAACCAAATACAATTGAAGAATACTGGTATTGGTCTGGCGGATTCCCGGTTCTAGGGACGGGATTTACACCTAATTCTACAGTTACGGTTTACGATACCGATCCGAATGGAAAAAGATGGAGGGACTTTACAGGAACTGTGGATTCGCAGGGGAATTTTTCTGTGCAGATAAGTGCTAAAATGTTGCGTTCTGTAAAGGGATTGCATATAATAAAAGCGACAGATGACCATGGTAAGACAGCAAATGCTGTATTAAAGGTAGTTGCTAATGCCAATGAGGTCTTGCAGGCTTCTGTGTCAAATAGCATCATTACAATGGGTCAGTTTGGAACTTCAGGAGTAAAACTCAAGATCGAAGGATTGGAGCCTTTTGTAGAGGTTAGGGTTCATATATTCTCACCAAATGAGTCGGGGTCGACAATTACACCCGCAGAACAAAAATTTGCAGATGAAAATGGAGAATTTGAAATGGTCATCAGCCAATTTACGCAATCTTATCCGTGGGGGGAATCAATGCCTGATGTTCCCGGCCTTTGGAGAATAAGTGTTCAGGATTTTAATGCTAATGGGCATAAGGGGGAGGTGAACTTTAGAGTTTTACCGGACAACCCTTCTCCTACAAATTACTGTACTGTACAGCTACAAACTGATTTTTTTGCGCCGACACCTATCACGTCTTTCCAGATTATAGGCGTTAATTCAAATATATCATCTGCTGCCTCTACTGATTATTACGAAGATTTTACAAATAAGACATTTGATCTGGCAGCGGGACAGACCTATACCGTAAGACTGGAAGGTAAGACTGGTTCTACCTTCGCTGCAGATACATATACCTTATTCATGGATTGGAACCAAAATGGGATCTTGGATGAAGAAAATGAGATTGTTCAAGATGGTTACCTGTTCAATTCTACAGGAGAAGATGGGAAGTTTACTGAGTTCCAATTTACAGTTCCCCAGAATGTACTCAACGGAAATACTCGTTTGAGAATCTTAAAAATACAATCTGCCACAGAATATTCTTTGTTTTGGCCAACAGGGGCTTGTGGATATAATTTCAACGCGGGGCAGGTCGAGGATTATACCTTGAATATTTCAGGTGGCGTTACTGATCCTGGATGTATTTTTACATGTCCAGCTGATATCAATGCGAATACAATTCCCGGAGGACAAACGGCAGTCGTAAATTATAGTTTGCCATTCAATTGCAGTTCTCAAGGAAGCTCCAGTTGTGGAATAGATTATCCGGGAAATAATTATGAGAACTGGATACCTGCTTCAAACTTCAATACCGTAGCTAACGACTTTGTGATTCCTGCTGGAAAAACTTTGAAAATCGACAAAGTTATTCCTCATTTGATTAGATTCTCTTACGGAGCAACTGTTGCATTCTATAAAGATAATAATGGTAAACCGGGAGAGTTGATCATGAATTATGCTACGCCAACGATCGAGTCACAAAATGTGATAGGAAGTACTACTGGTGGAACAGCATATGAAACGGTTATCAAATTGCCTGAGGTATTAGAATTGACATCGGGGAAATATTGGGTTGCCATTAATATGCAGGGCCCGTTGGTTTCCTGGGAAATAAAATCGGCTTTATCAAACGGAACCACTGCATTTACAGGTGATGGACAAAACTGGACAGCAAAAGAAGGTTTTGATGGTGTTTTCAAAGTAAGTTATGTTTGTGAAACACCAGAACCGCAAGTTGTTTTAGTTCAAGGATTAGAATCGGGAGCTGCGTTCCCGGAAGGAAACACTGTTGTTGTTCATAATCTGGTATATGAAGGTACTGTTATAGATACTTGTGTATTTAATGTAAACGTTAATAAAATCCTTAGTACAACAGAGATTTCTAAAAATCAAATCTCTTTCTATCCAAATCCGGTAAAAGATATTTTGAAAATTTCTAACATCAAGGATATTAACAACGTAAATGTTTACGATATGTCGGGTAAACAAGTTTTTGCAAAAGAATTGCGTCAAAAAGATGCAGAAATAAACCTTTCCAAACTGGCTTCCGGAATTTATATTATGAAAGTAAGCAGCGGAAATGAAGTGAAGGCTTTCAAGCTTATCAAAAAATAAAAATTAATCTAGAATTGTGTTTTTGGGTCGTTCCTTTTGGGAGCGGCCTTTTTTTTGCAGGCAGATTTATTATTGCACATAAAGCCATTTCATTATTATGAAAGCGAAACTTTGGTTTTTTTGTCGAAAAATAGTATCTTGTCAGAATCAGATAATAATATAATTGAATGATAGAAAATAAAGAACATCAGTATGAAAAAGCCGTTTTGGTTGGGTTAATTACTCAAAACCAAAGCGAAGATAAGCTGATAGAATATATGGACGAACTGGAGTTTCTGGCTTTTACAGCCGGTGCTTCTGTTGATAAACGTTTTACCCAAAGACTGACTCAGCCGGATTCCAAAACCTTCGTTGGTAAAGGAAAAATGGAGGAAATTCGTGATTATGTAAAAGAGCAAAAGATAGGAACTGTCATTTTTGATGATGAATTGTCGCCTTCTCAACTTAAAAATTTGGAGCGTGAGATGGAAGTCAAAGTTCTCGATAGAACCAATTTGATTCTCGATATTTTTGCCCAAAGAGCTCAGACTTCTTACGCAAGAACGCAGGTGGAATTAGCTCAATATCAATATCTTTTGCCGCGGTTGACCAGAATGTGGACCCACCTCGAAAGACAGAAAGGGGGAATCGGGATGCGTGGACCTGGGGAAACGGAAATTGAAACCGATAGAAGGATTATCCGTGACCGAATCACCTTGTTGAAAGACAAATTGAAGGTCATCGACAAACAAATGGGAACGCAGCGAAACAACCGTGGAAAAATGGTGCGTACAGCGCTCGTTGGTTACACGAATGTTGGAAAATCGACCTTGATGAACGCTTTGTCGAAATCCGACGTATTCGCTGAAAATAAGTTGTTCGCAACGCTTGATACAACAGTTCGCAAAGTTGTGATTGGAAATCTTCCTTTCCTTTTGACGGACACAGTTGGGTTCATCAGAAAGTTGCCAACGCAATTGGTTGAAAGTTTTAAATCGACTTTGGATGAGGTTCGTGAAGCGGATTTGCTCATTCACGTCGTGGATATTTCTCACGAAAGTTTCGAAGACCACATCAATTCTGTGAACGAGATTCTTCAGGAAATCGATGCGCATCAGAAACCGATGATTATGGTTTTCAATAAAATCGATGATTTCAGTTATGAGAAAAAGGATGAAGATGATTTGATGCCTGGTTCACACAAAAACATCTCACTTGAAGAATGGAAAAAAACGTGGATGGCAAAATCAAAATTCCCAACGGTTTTCATTTCAGCTTTGACGAAGGAGAACTTCCCTGAGATGAAGAAAATGATTTACGATGAGGTTCACAGGATTCACATTTCCCGTTTTCCTTACAACGATTTGCTGTTCGAATATTTTGAAGAAGAAGAGGAAGTCAATGAATAGAATCTTCTTGTTTTTCTTTTTGATGATGGCGGCTTTTGGGTTTTCTCAGAAGTCAAAAATCATTTTGGATAATATCAAGAAAGAGATTGCGGACAAAGAATCCGATTTTTACTACGAGAAAATGCTTTTCAAATACAAAGGCTTACCAAAATCCATAGACAGCGTGGAAGCTCAGCATTTGTATTACGGCAGGACTTTCTTAGACAAAACAATTTCTACAAGCGATAAACCGTTCAAGAAACTTTTGGAAGATTTCAAAAAACAGGATTACGCGGAAACCATCACGAAAGCGAACCAACTTTTATCCGTTGACCCAACCAATCTCGACTTGCTGATGATAATGCTGCAGTGCTATGATAAACAGCAGGATGTGAAAAATTTTACTTATTATCTCAGTCAATTTAAATTGCTCACCAGTGCAATTTTGGATTCCGGCGATGGAAAGTCTGAAGATTCTGCTTATCTAGTCAACTCTGTCGGCGACGAATATATTTTAATCAATGTCATCCAAATTCCGAGACAAGCCTCCAGGTCGTCGAAACCAGCAACTGGCGGAACATATGACATTTGGGAAAACAACAATACAAAAACCTACATCAAAGTCATTTATAACGACTTCTAACGGAGTCTGGAATTTAGATAAAACAAAAATATTAATGGAGTTATATTACTCATTTTCAGTCTTAATCGTTTTAGCATCATTATTTGCTTACATCAATCACAGAATTCTAAAATTGCCAAGTGCGATTGGAATTATGGTCATCGCTATCGTTGTTTCTGTAACTTTGGTTGCGTCGGGTGATAATTTTTTACCAAAGACCACCAGTCATCTGACGGAACTAATCAATAATTTTGATTTCACCGAAGTGCTGATGGGAGCAATGCTAAATTTCCTGCTTTTCGCTGGCGGAATCCACATTAACATCAAAGATTTAAAGGAACAATTTGGTCCGGTTGTGATATTTTCGACAGTCGGTGTGATTATTTCTACGTTTGCCGTTGCTTTTGGCGCTTATTATTTGTTGCCTTTTGCTGGCGTTCAGATGCCGTTTATCTATTGCCTTGTTTTTGGCGCATTGATTTCCCCGACCGACCCGGTTGCGGTTCTCAGTATTTTGAAGCAGGCGAATGTTTCAAAATCTCTGGAAACAAAAGTTGCCGGAGAATCACTTTTCAATGACGGGATGGCGGTTGTGGTTTTCACGGTCGTTTTACAATTGGCCATCGGAAAAGAAATCGATTTGAATGTTGAAAGCATCGGCTTGCTTTTACTGCGTGAAGCTGGCGGCGGATTACTTTTAGGTGTTCTTCTGGGATTATCAGCTTCCAGAGCGATGCGAATGGTGGATGATTATATTATTTCCGTATTGATCACATTATCAGTGGTTATGGGCGGTTATTTGATTGCTCACGAGATGCATATTTCTGCACCTTTGGCGATGGTTGCGGCCGGATTATTTATGGGAAATTTCAGTGAGAGTTTCAAAATGAAATCCGAAACGCAGGATTATCTGATTAAGTTCTGGGAATTGATTGATGAAATAATGAACGCCGTTCTGTTCCTGTTTATCGGTTTTGAATTACTGTTAATCAAAGACTTAAATGAATATTTAGTTGCCGGTGGAATTTGTATTTTAATCGTTTTATTGGCGCGTTGGGTTGCGATTTTTGTTCCGACGAAGTTTATGTCATTAAGATATCGATTCAGTCCGCAAACCGTGAAAGTTCTCGTTTGGGGCGGCATCCGAGGCGGAGTTTCTATTGCTTTGGCTTTATCAATTCCTCAGAATGAGTACAATAAGATTATCATCAGTATAACTTATTGTGTCGTTGTATTTTCGATTGTAGTTCAGGGATTGACGATTGGAAAAGTGGCCAATCCGAATAAGATTGCAACGGAAGAAAAAATATTAGAAGAAGTTCATTAATCGATTATAAATGAAAGTTATAGACATCGAAACCTGGAAGAGAAAAGAACATTTCGAATTCTTTTCCGGAATGAAAAGTCCCTATTTTGGAATCGTAACCGAAGTTGATTGCACGGAAACTTTTCAGTTAGCTAAAGATAACAAAGAATCCTTTTTTGCACATTATCTTCATAAATCAATGAAAGCTGTCAACTCAGTTGAAGAATTTGGTTATCGAATTGTAAATGATGAAGTTATAGCTTTCGATGTCGTACACGTTGGTTCTACGATTGGACGAAATGATGGAACGTTTGGTTTCTCTTATTTCGAATATTCTGATGATTTTCAAATCTTCAATCAGAATTTGCAAAAAGAAATTGATGAGGTTCAGAATTCAATTGGTTTAAGGATTAAAAACGAATCACTTCCACCCAATCACATCCGACATTCTACAATGCCTTGGACGAGTTTTACAGGTTTGCTTCATCCAACAAATTTCGACCCAAAGGAATCGATTCCTAAAATTGTCTTTGGGAAATTCAGTGAGAAAAACGGCCGAAAAATGTTACCGATTTCTATCGAAGCACATCACGGTTTGATGGATGGTTTTCATTTAGCGAAATATCTTGAAGCGTTTCAGAACCAGCTTAACTTAAAATAATTTTATTTTTGGTCGAGGTTTCCAGGTAGAAATAAGTGCTCCAGCGGAGCAATCTGTTAATAGAAAGATAAATCATATTTTCACGAAGAACTCCGAAGGAGTTCAATTTTCCGTACTAAATTGAAATAATATGTCAATTTCATCTGAAATAAAACAAGCTCTCGAAATCCTTGCAATTCCCGAAAAAGCCGAATTCTTCCCAAAGTTTTTCAAGACTGGAAAAGGCGAATATGGCGAAGGCGATATTTTCATTGGTGTTACAGTTCCAGACCAACGAAGCATTGCGAAAGAATTTTACAATGAAATTTCTCTTGAAGAACTCAGCGAATTGTTGTCTTCAAAAATTCACGAACATCGTTTGACGGCTTTGTTGATTTTGGTTTATAAATTCGAGAAAACAAAAGATAAAATCCAGCAGAAAGAAATCGTCGATTTTTACCTGAATCATACAAAATACATCAACAATTGGGATTTGGTCGATACGTCGTGTTATAAGATTTTAGGCCGGTATTGTTTTGAAAATCAGGATTATAAAATTTTAGAAAAATTATCGAATTCCAAAAATATGTGGGAAATGCGAATGGCGATTGTCGGAACAATGTATCACATCAAAAAAGGACAATTTGAATTAACAAAAACCTTTGCTCTAAAAAATCTGAAACATCCACACGATTTGATGCACAAAGCCAACGGCTGGCTTCTCCGCGAAATGGGAAATAAAAACGAGCAAGAATTACTGGGTTTCCTCAACTTGAATTACAAAGAAATGCCAAGAACTTGCCTGCGATATGCGATTGAAAAACTGGATGAGAATCTGCGTCAGGATTATTTGAAAGGAAAGATTTGATTAAATATTCGAGAAATTCGTGATTATCAGAATAATTGGCGCAGAAATGGATTCGAAAAACCGAATTAAAGATTAGGCTACAATTAAAACTGTAAACGGCTCTTTTCTACATTGAAAAATTTATCTTTGTTAAAAACCAAACTATATTTCTGTGAAGATTTTCAAATATTTCTTTCTTTTCTGCATTTTCCTTAGCTTGACGAGTTGCTTCGATATTATTGATAAAATAAGTCTGAAAGCCGACGGAAGCGGAGAATATTCCGTGATTCTGAATGCGAGCAAAAGCAAAACCCGCCTTCAATCCATCTCGAAAATGGAAACGATTAACGGAAAAAAAGTGCCTAAAAAAGCAGAGATTGAAAATAAAGTGAATCAAGCTTCCAACGTCTTCAAAAGCGTTGTGGGAATCAGCAATGTGAAAACGAGTTTGGACTTCGATAATTTCATAATTAAACTAAGTTGTAATTTCAAAAAGATTGAAAACATCAACTCCGGTTTGGAACAATTGAAAGCAAAGAATATTATCGGAAAAACGATTCCGACACAATTGTACAAACAAAATGTTGCTGAGAAAACCTTCATCAGAAATAAAATCGGAAGTTATAAAAAAGAGTACGACAAGCTGAGCAAAGCGGACAAAGAAGTTTTCAGCGATGCGACTTACACTTCAATTTTACAATTCGAAAACGTGATAAAATCTCAAACCAATAATTCTTACACAGTTTCACCCAACAAAAAAGCGATAAAACTGAACGGGAATATTTTGGATTTTATTCTTCAGAAAAAACAAATTCAGAACACAATCTCATTAAACTAATCCAAGAAGGATATTAAAACTATGAAATCAATTTTACTAAAAAAACAACTTGTATTTTTCTTGATATTTTGTTGCGGTTTTGCCTTTTCTCAAACCAAAATTCAGGTTCCGGCGAGCGCCGTTTTCTATATGGAAGTCAATGGGAAACTGTTGAACAGCAAAACCAATTGGCAAAAACTGAATCCCATTTTACAAAATCTGAATAAGAATAACCAAGAGAAACCGACCTGGAAAGACTTCTCAGACACAGGCATAAAGAATGATGCGAAACAGTATCATTACATCAATTTCAATGATTCTATCAAAAGTTATACGGCGCATTTGATTTTGGAAGATGCGGCAAAGTTTGTAGAATTTATCAAGATTTCTGCAAAAAAAGAGTTGGAAATTACGAAGAAAGACAACTATTCTTTTACCAATTTGAATGATGATACTTTTGTGGCTTGGGACGGAAAACGTGCTGTAATCAGTGGAATTAGCTACACGAAAAAATTGCCAAAATTCGATTATGATTATGCTGCTGACAGTACAGTTGTTGTAAGTGTTGAAGAACCACCGATGATAGATAGTGCTTATGCAGAAACAGATTCCACTTATTACGAGCCTGAAAAACCGTTCAATTATAAAGATGAAATTAAGTATCTGAAGGACGAAATCAAGTACACAAAAGAAGACATCAAAGGTCATCAGGACGAGATTGCACGGATGCAAAAAGATATCAAATATCTGGAAAAACATCATAAATACCCGGAAGAGAAAGATTCACATTTGGCACCTGAAATTGATGAAGTAGCCTCTGCAAAACCGACTGAGGAATATGATGAGGAAGCGGAAGATTTGAAGTATCAAAAGGAAATGGATTCTATCAAACTGGTAGATTTTAAAATAGTAAAAGCCTTTGCAGAAAAGGATTTTGACAGCTATTTTAATTCTAATATGGAAGTTGAAGTTCCAAAGGAAATGGTCAAATTCCAAGACCCGAATTCAGATGTTTTCGTTTATTCCAATTATGGCGAGATTGTGAAAAATGGTATTTACAAAGACTTGGCGAAGCTTTATAATTTCGGTGATTTGATTGATAATCTGTACAATTCCAATTCGTCTTACAATTTGTATTTTGATAAAAATAAAGTGAAAGTAGTAAGTAATTATCAACACAAAGACAACGAAATTCAGAAGCGTTTTTCAGCGCTTTACAATAGCAAAAAGAATAAAAAACTGATGTCCTTGATTTCCGATAAAAGTGTTGGTTATTATGCGATAAACGTAGATGGATACAAGTATTTCGATTTGATGTACAGCTTATTCGAAAGTAAAAATGATACTGGCAAATATCAAAAAGAACTGGAACTGATGATGGAAACTATTAAGATAGTTTTGGACGAAGAAGCCATTTCAAAAATTGCTCCCGGAAACGGTGTTTTTGTCTTGAATGCACTGAATACCAAAAAGGTAGAATATACAGATTATGAGTATGACGATAGCTTCAACAACAAAGAAATTAAAAAAACGAAAGACGTTGTAGTTCCCGATTTCACGTTTGCTTTTGCGACGGAGAACGAAAATTACTGGAAACGTGTTTTCGAAGTTTTGACAACGAACAAAGAATTGTCACAAAAGTTTGCTAAGAATGGTGATATCTATTATTTGAAAAAAGACCCTAAAAATAGCAATTATATCGAACAGGTCTATTTCACGGTGAAAGATAATATTGTTTATTTGACGACCTCGCTGGAGAATCTGGTTCCTAAAAAACAGTCTGCCGTTTCGGAAAAATGGGCAAAAGATGCAGCAAAACATCCTTCCTCCGGAACAATCAATATGCAGAGATTGTTGCAAGGTTTGGAAAAGGAATTCACAACGATTTCTCAAAAAGAAGGATTCAATCTTTTCCGAAAAAATATCGGTGACGTTTACTTCAAAAGTGATGTGAAAAAAGAAAGCATTGAAACAGAATTTAACTACACAACGCCGAATTCTTCTGAAAACAGTTTGATGTATTTCTTCGATTTTTGTAATGATTTGATTAAGATTTCTGAGAAAGAAACATCGACCGCTTTGTAAATGAAAAGAGTAATCGCCTTTATAGCATTCATTTTTGTGTTGGCCGTGGTCAGCTATTTTGTGTGGTCTCTAAAGGATAAAGATTTGAAGGCTGTTCCCAGAAATACGGATGTTTTGGTTCTGGTCGATTCTAAAAAATTGTCAGAGCAATATATTTTAACATTAATAAAAAATCCATCCAAATGGTTTGGAACTTCAAAGGGTTCATCTAAAAAGAGTGGAGTAGAAGTTCCGGATTATATTCAGATTTTCCATTTGAAAGACACAAGTTTTTCCGAATGGTACAGCATTTTTGAGATTTCGGATAAAGAAGAATTAATCAGATTTTTGATTGAAAAAGATTTTAAATTAATTAAAAGTAACCTTTATAAAAAGGACCAAGTTTCTGTAAAAATCGAAGCTTCGAAGTGTGTTGTCGGATTTTCAAATTTAAATTTTGACAAAACAACGACTGAAATTTTCAATTCGAAATTCAAAAATTTATACGCTGATGAACTTATTAATAACTCAGTTGCCAGCGTTTCCTATCTCGCAAAATCCAAGATTCATAAGTTTGCGGTTTATGTGAATGATGATAATGTTGAAATCAAAACAAAAACTGTGGATGATTATTTTTCATCGATGATTTCAGATTTGGACAAGCAAACTTCATTTTTGAAACTGAATTTAGATTCAACCACTGTTAAATTTGCATCTGAAATATTCAATAAAAAACTGAATGATTCTATCAAAATAAATTCGCTTTCTGCTGTTGCAGAATTAGAAATGGTAAAAGATAAAATCATCACTTATGGTTATGACGACAATTTTAATGAAGTGGAAAAAGTGAGTTATCAGAAGATTCTTCAGCCCAATTACCTCATTGCTATGCAAGGTTTGCAGATGAATAAAACCTGGGAATACTTCCAAAAGAAAAAATGGATTAATGCACAAAATCAATTCACTTTGATTCCGTTTCAACCCAATCATATTAAAAGAGAACTAGATAATTTCAGAATTCAATCGACTAAAAATCCTGTAAAATTGGGACAAAATTTTTCAGGCAATTATATATTTCTAAAAAATAATCCGTTATTAATTAATTCAATCAAATCGCTTTCGCCTTCGGAAAAGAAAAGCATTTCGAATATCGATTATGGTTTTTATGGAAACAAGGGCGATTACTATTACTTGAAAATTAACTTTAAAAAAGAAAAATTACCACTCATTTTAAGATGGTAAATGAAGACCGAAATGCAGATGGACTTTTTTGAAATATTGTCTTTAAGAACAGTTGTACATTACTTTTTACACCTGATTTTTCCAGTCGCAATTGCATATGTTTTTTTTCGAAAAGACTGGCAGAAAGCTTATCTCGTAATGCTTGCAACAATGGTTGTGGACGCTGACCATTTGTTTAGTACACCTATATTTTCGCCCAACCGTTACAGTATCAATTTCCATCTTTTGCATACTTATTGGGCGATGGGAATTTATGTTTTGCTTTTGTTTTTCAAAGGTGTTCCAAGAATCATCGGCGTTGGACTGCTATTCCATATGTTGACTGATTGGATAGACCATCAGTTGCTTTTTTGAAGATTTAATTTCTTCTTGCGTTCGCCATTTTGTGGTGCATAATTCTGGCGATATTCAAAGCTCGTGCAATTGCGGTTTCGGTATTTTCACCTTCGAAATTTTCGTGAATCGTTTCTTCCCAAATCTGCAACCAACGGTTGAAATGTTTCTCTTCCAAAGCCGACACTTCATTGATTGGAAAATGTTTTGCCATCGGATGACCCTCGTACACGGGATTTCCTAATAGAATACTTTCCCAGAAATTGTACATTTTCGGTAGGTGTTTGTTAAGTTCTATCTTCGCAACATCGGTGAAAAAAAATCCGATGACATCGTCCTTTATTACTTTGTCATAGAACTTATTGACCAGAATCTCTACATCTTCTCTGCTTGTAATATCTTTCATAGTACAAAGTTATTGGTTTTGTATCGAGTTGAAAATAAGATTATTATCAGTTTTTCATATCTTTGATGAAAATAGGATTATGTACACATTCACAGTTTTACCGGCTTTGGTGCTTATTGGTTTTATTTCGGTTACGCTTTATAAGCATTTTTATAAAAAGAACAGACAAGACCTGAAAGCATCATTTCTGTTTGTGGCTTTTTTCTCTGCAATTTGGGGAGGATTATATTATTTAGTATTTTCTTGAGAAAACAGCTAATTTTGCACATATGTCAAAATTCAGTTTTTCCAGATTAAATTCAACCAAAGACACAGGTTTTGGAGACAATTTTTCTGGTAGATTTATCAATAAAGATGGTTATCCGAATATCAAAAAGAAAGGTGTTAACATCCTGAACCGTTACAGTTGGTATCACACGATGTTGAATCTCAAAAGATGGCAGTTTATCGGATTATTGGTTGGGAGTTATATTATTGTCAATTTTATTTTTGCCTTGATTTATTATTCAATTGGAATCGAGCATCTTACTGGTATCGATAAAAGTAATTTCCAAAATGAATTTACGGATGTGTTCTTTTTCAGTTCCCAAACCTTTACTACAGTTGGTTACGGACGGATTGCGCCTGTTGGTTTTCTGGCTAGTTTGGTAGCAACTTTCGAAGCTTTCTTAGGATTATTGGCGTTTGCAATTGCAACAGGTCTTTTTTATGGGCGTTTTTCCCGTCCACGCGCATTTTTACAATTCAGTGATGTGGCGTTGATCTCGCCTTACAAAGACAAAACAGGATTGATGTTCCGGATGGCGCCGTTCAAAAATACTTCGCTTACAGATGCCAGCATTACGGTTTTGACTTCTTTCGAAATTACGGAAAATGGTCAGACAAAAAGTTCTTTTTACAATCTGAAGCTGGAAGTTACAAAAATCACGTCTTTGATTCTAAATTGGACAATCGTACATTATATAGATGAAGAGTCTCCTTTTTATGGATTAAATGCTGAAGACCTTAAGAATACAGATATCGAAATTATCGTCCACGTTAAGGCATTTGACAGTATATTTTCCAGTGATGTAGTTCAGCGGACTAGTTATACGTCAGAAGAAATTATTTACGGCGCGAAGTTCGAAAAAATGTACGGTCCGGATGAGACGAATCGCTTTACAGTCCTAAATCTGGATTTGATCAACAGCACTTTCCCGGCATCATTACCAGAAATTTCTTAATTATGGATCTCGAATTTTATAAAAAGCAAGCCCAACAAAAACAGAAAGAACACAGGAAATTTCTGGACGGACTCAAAAAAAAACCGCCAAAAAATCTGGATTATCTGACTTTGGAAACCCACGAGGAAACCTTCCGGGAAATCGACTGTCTCAGTTGCGCCAATTGTTGCAAAACCACAGGTCCACTTTACACGGAAAAAGACATCGAGCGCATCTCCAAACATCTGCGAATGAAACCTGCCGACTTCGAATCCAAATTCCTAAGAGTGGATGAAGACCAGGATAAAGTTCTTCAAAACTTACCTTGTTTTTTCCTGAATGAGGACAACACCTGTTCCATCTACGACGTTCGCCCAAAAGCCTGTCGCGAATATCCTCACACAGACCGAAAGAAAATCTATCAAATCAATAATCTCACAATCCAGAATACGCTGATTTGCCCTGCTGCATTTGTTTTTGTCGAAAAGCTTCGTAAAGTCTTAGAGAAATGATAAATTAAAATTTTACTAAAATTCTTAATGTTTCTAAAAATTAACTTTTTTTGGTTCCAGGTTTGTTCTTTGACTATCAAATCGTTAAAAATAAATCGTTATGAAAAAGTTAATCACAGTAGCTGCATTTCTGATGTTTGGAACATTATTCATTAATGCACAGACGACGCCGAAAAAAGACAACACAAGAACCAAGGCGGAAAAAAGTATGAAAAAAAATAATACGACGATGGACACGACCGTTCAGCCGAACGGAATGAATAGAACGACTGACACAGCAAATATTAATAACAGGTCTAAAATGCAGAATAACAATTCTGACAGAATGAGACAAAATCAAACTGTACCAAACAACGGAACGTTGCAAAGTCCAAACACTACCCAACCAAATAATGGAACTTTGCAAAATCCAAATCCAGCCAATCCAAACAACTCTACGGCAACACCACAACTGCAGCCAGTGAGTCCAGTGGACCCAACGAGACCAATCAGGTAATAATCTCCGATAAGAAAAAACCAAAGTCAACAGCTTTGGTTTTTTTTATGCCAGTTCTAATCTTAATATTTAGCTTCGTTAAAATTGGTTTGATATTTGGCTTGATTACTCAAATCATTAAAATAAATCATTATGAAAAAGATAATCACAACAGCAGCATTTCTTTTATTTGGAACAATGTTGACGATGGCGCAAACCACAAAGAAAAAAGAAAACAAATCGGCCACTACAAGAACAGAAATGAAAACAAAATCTGCTGTTCAGCAAAATAATACACCCAAAATGGTGGACACAGCGAATCTTGAGCAAAGACAAAAAGAAGCAGACGAAAAATTGCAAAGACAAACAATTCCTCAAAAAGACGGATTGAATAACGAGACCGTGAAACCAGCACAACCACAACCGGTTCCAGGACAATTAGAATAAAAAAACCAGAGCAAATCGCTCTGGTTTTTTATTTTATGCTTTCCAATCTACAACAGCTTTTATAAAAGCTTCTGCATTTTCAACCGGAATATTGGGGAGAATCCCGTGTCCGAGATTCACAATGTATTTATCCTTTCCAAAACGGTCAATCATCTCGTGAACCATTTTTCGAATTGTCGCCGGCGTCGAGTGCAATCTCGATGGGTCAAAATTCCCTTGAAGCGTGATAGAATTATTCGTAAACTTTCTAGCCAATTCCGGTGTGATCGTCCAGTCAACGCCCAAAGCAGACGCTTTAGATTTCGTCATATCTTCCAACGCAAACCAACAGCCTTTCCCGAAAACCACCACGTGCGTCAACGGCGCCAAAGCTTCCACTATTTGATTGATGTATTGCCAGGAAAACTCCTGATAATCAGCCGGCGAAAGCATTCCGCCCCAACTGTCAAAAACCTGAACCGCAGAAACACCTTTCTCCACTTTTCGTTTCAAATAAGCAATCGTCGTGTCGGTAATTTTTTGCAATAATTTGTGCGCTGCTTCCGTCTGCAAGAAGCAAAATGACTTCGCGATATTGAAATCCTTAGAACCTCTTCCCTCGATGCAATAACAGAAAATCGTCCAGGGTGAACCAGCAAATCCAATCAACGGAATCTCATTGTCCAGCTTTTCCAAAGTCATTTCTATCGCATCAAAAACATAACCCAAAGTCTCGTTCACGTCCGGAACTACCACGTCATCAACTTGTTGAGACGTTCTGATAGGTTCGTCCAACCAAGGGCCAACAGATTCCTTCATTTTGAAATCGATGCCCATCGCTTGCGGAACCACCAAAATATCCGAGAACAAAATCGCCGCATCCAAAGGAAATCTTCTAATCGGCTGAACCGTAATTTCCGAGGCCAATTCCGGCGTCTGGCATCTGGTGAAAAAGTCGTATTTGTCGCGCAACGCAATGAATTCCGGCAAGTATCTTCCGGCTTGTCTCATCATCCACACAGGCGGTCTTTCCACGGTTTCGCCTCGCAAGGCCTTCAAGTATAGGTCGTTCTTTATCATTTTCTTAAATTATTTGGGCGCCTTTATCCGCCTTCCGTTCCCAATCTTTTTGCCTTAGCTTTTCCAGCCACAAAAAGGATTTCCACTCAAGTCGGGGCGCGCTTCGCAAAGTTTAGCGTTTAGTCTTTCAAATCAGCTTTCCCGGCAGTTGAACTTTCCTTAGAAATCAAATTCAACAAATCGGCTAACGTATTTTTATGACTTGTAATTATTTTATTTTCAGTGAGTTTCTTCAGTTCCGAAGTCGTCGTTTTTCCAATTGAAAAAATCTTCAAATCCTCCAAACCATTGAACTTCGCAAAACTACGAACTCCACTCGGACTGAAGAAAACCACAGCCTGATATTTCTCATTGATTTTCGGAAACAGCAATTCGGTCTTATAAACAGGGATTTTCTTGTAAGAAATATTTTGCAAAGGCAATTTCTCATCCAAAACATCCAAAGCCAAATCGCCACAAAAATGCAAAAACTTCTCGTTCACAGAATTTTCGGTAATAAACTGAGACAATTCGCTCGCATTCTTACAAAGTTTGAAAGTCCCGAAATTATGCTTCCTCAATTCCTTTTTCGTCTGCGAACCGACGGCGTAGATTTTATTATAATTCTTCTCAGCAAAATTCTCATTCGCATCAAAACCATTTTCAAAGAACGCTTTCACGCCATTCACACTTGTGAAAATCAATGAATAGTTCTTCAAGCCGAAAGTTTTCGTTTTAATGAATTCCGTTTTGATGACTTCTACAAAATCAATCAAAAAATCCGTTCCCAATTTCTCAGCAACTCTTTCTTGGTTCAATGATTTTGTAAAAAGGATTTTCATATTAATGTTTTCGAGAGCCTCAGACTGACATTGATGAAATTATAGTTCGTAATTGTCACACTGAGCGGAGTCGAAGTGTTTCGGTATTATAGACTTTTTCTAATCTCATCCATCAATTCTTTCCCACCGTTTTCCAAAACTTTCAAAGCCAATTTCGCTCCAAAATTCTCAGAATCATTCCAGTCAAAAATCTCATCCGTTTCGATGCAGTTTTTTCCATCAAGCGAACAAAGCCTTCCAAGGAATCTGATTTGACCATTCAATAATTCAGCTTTTGCGCCAATTGGAGCTGTACAACCGCCTTCCAACATTTTCAGGAATTCTCTTTCTATAGTAATGCAAATCTCAGTTTCCTTATGAGAAATTGATTTTAAAATATCGCTAAGTTCTGGATTGTCAATTTTGCTGGCAATTGCAACCACACCTTGCGATGGCGCTTGCAACAAAAATGGAATTTGTTCATATTCCACATCCAGATTCATCCTTTTGATTCCGGCTAATGAAAAAATTGTCGCATCAGCAACGCCGTCATCCAGTTTTTTCAATCTCGTTTGAACATTGCCACGAATGTCTGTGAATTCAGTTTCAGGAAATTCCTTCAACCAAAAAGCGCGTCTTCTTAAACTGCTGGTTGCAATTTTCAAGGTATTCAAATCCAAAGCTTCCGCATCTTTATTTCTTACCAAAACATCTTCCGGAAAATCCCTTTCCAAAACCGCAGAAATCTGAACGTTTTCAGGCAATTGAGTTGGAACATCTTTCAAAGAATGAACGGCAATATCAATGTCATCATTAAGCAAAGCAATGTCCAAATCTTTCGTGAAAATTCCTGTGATTCCCAATGCGTAAAGCGGTTGGTTTAGGTTTTTGTCGCCAGAACTGATGATTGGAACGATTTCAGTTTGTAATCCAAGATTCTGAAGTTTAGCTTCAACTTCGTGAGCTTGCCAAAGCGCAAGCGGACTATTTCTCGTTCCTATTCTTATTGTCGTCATTGGTTTCTTGTTTATGAATATCAAGAATTTCTTCCATCAATTTTGTGATTTCGTCAGCGCGGGAAGGGTTTTCCATTATGTATTTTGCAAATCGGTTCGTGATTTTCTGAACCAGATTGTTGGACAGTTCCATATCCTCGATTTTGGCGTAATGGAATTTCTTATGAATATTGTGCATTTCGTTTTCCTCGATTTTCTTCAAAGAATTTTTGAAATGATTGATTTGTGGTGCGAGTTTTCTTTTCTTTTCCCAATCTGCAAATTCCTTCGCCATTTCCTTGATAATTCCTTCCGCTTTCGGAATTTCCTTCTTGCGTTGTTCCATCGTTTCCTGGATGGTTTGCGAAAGTTGGTCTACATCTATCAAAGTCACGTTTTCCAATTTCCCTATTTCTTTCTGAACGTTATTCGGCATCGAAAGGTCGATGACGAGCATTTTCTTATTTTCAGGAAAATTAGTTTCATCGATGATATATTTCTGAGCACCAGTTGCAACGATTAGAACATCGGTTTGTTTCAATTCCTCTGGGAAAGTTTCAAAATCGATTTGAGGAATGTTGTATTTATCTGCAATTTTCTCAGCTTTTTCAAAAGAGCGGTTGGCGATTTTTATTTTAGGCTGAAAAATGTGCTTTACAAGATTTTCAATCGTGTTCTGACCAATTTCGCCAACGCCGAGAAGCAGGATGTTCTTCTCGTGAATGTGTTTTGTATTATTCAAAATGTAATGAACTGCGGCGTAAGAAACGGAAGCCGAACCTGTGCTGATTCCCGTTTCATTCTTAATTCTCTTCGAAATTTGAATTGAGGAATTAATCGCACGTTCCAGATATGGATTAGAAAAATCTTTATATTTTTTGAATCGATGATAAGCATTTTTGATTTGAGAAACAATCTCGAAATCACCAATAATCTGGCTTTCCAAACCTGCAGCGACACGAAAAAGATGAAAGAGTGCATCCTCTCTCTGGATCACGTTTACGTATTTCAAAAATTCTGAAAGCGATACGCCCACAGTATTGCAGTAAAGTTCGGCTATATGAAGATAATTCTTAGTGGTAGAGTAAATTTCCGTGCGGTTGCAGGTAGAAACAACGAAGGCATCTCCATAATCCTGCTCGTGGATTTGGTTTACAAATGCTTTGATATGGTCATCAAAAAATGCAAATCTGCCACGGGTTTCTGCATCGGCTTTCTCGTAACTGATGCTGAGAACGGCGAGGTCTGAGGTTTGATGAAATTTATTTTTAGTACTCATTTTCAGTCTGCAAATTTACGAATTTAAATACAAAGACTCTTTCCGAATATCATTTTAGTAAATTGATAGAATCTATAAGTAAAGTATGTTTTGTTACACAAATAATAAAGTTGGGCGGATTACTTTGAAGGAGTAATAAAATTTAATTTACACTTGATTTACAGATTTTTGAATTCTTAATTTAAAAGGAAATTTTAAGGAAATTTTAACCAAATTATTTTTAATTCGTCAAATTGAATGACTGTAAATTTATATCTTTGTAAACTTAATAATGACTGAACAAAATGGGTATATTGGATATGTTTACGCAAGAGATTGCGATTGACTTGGGAACTGCGAACACACTTATCATTCACAATAACAAAATAGTTGTGGATCAGCCGTCTATCGTGGCGATAGAGCGCTCGACAGGCAAGCCGATTGCTGTTGGGGAGCAAGCAAAACATATGCAGGGGAAGACCCATGAAGATATCAAAACTGTACGACCTCTAAAAGATGGCGTAATAGCAGATTTCCACGCTTCAGAACATATGATTAAGGAATTTATTAAACAAATTCCGGGTATTAAAGGCAAGTTTTTCCAGCCTGCACTTCGTATTGTAATTTGTATTCCATCAGGAATTACTGAGGTTGAAAAAAGAGCGGTAAGAGATTCTGCTCAAAAAGTGAATGCAAAAGAAGTTCGATTGATTTATGAGCCAATGGCTGCTGCAATAGGTGTCGGTATTGACGTTCAAAAACCGGAAGGTAATATGATTATCGATATAGGTGGAGGAACAACGGAAATTGCTGTAGTTGCGCTTGGCGGAATTGTTTGTGACAAATCTGTGAAAATTGCAGGTGATGTATTCACCAATGATATTGCTTATTATTTAAGAACTCATCATAATTTATATATTGGAGAAAGAACGGCGGAAAGAATTAAACTTGAAGTTGGTTCTGCTGTTGAAGAATTGGATGTTCCTATCGATGATATTCCTGTACAGGGTAGAGATTTGATTACCGGGAAACCAAAAGAAATTATGGTTAATTATAAAGAAATTGCCAAAGCGCTAGATAAATCGATTATCAGAATCGAGGATGCTGTGATGGAAACTCTTTCTTTGACTCCTCCGGAATTGGCGGCTGATATTTATAAAACCGGAATTTATCTTGCTGGTGGCGGTGCTCTTTTGAGAGGTTTGGCAGACAGGCTTCACAGAAAAACCGGACTTCCTGTTTTTGTGGCAGAAGACCCGTTGAGAGCGGTTGTTAGAGGAACTGGGATTGCTCTTAAGAATATGGATAAATTCAATTTCCTTATTAAGTAATTAATTTTTTCGAGGTCTTTTTTTAGATGGGTAATTTGCTAAGATTTTTTTCCAAGAATGCATTATTTGTGTTCTTCATATTCTTGCAATTGGTTGCAATTGTACTGATATTCAGCAAAAACTCTATGCAGCAAAGTTTCCTGGCCGCAAAAACGGCAGCTTTCAATTCGTGGGTTTCTGGTTATATCGATGAAGGAACTTCTTACCTGAAATTGAAACAAATCAACGAGAGTCTGGTTGTTCAGAACAAAGCTTTGATGAAGGAGCTGTATGGTAAAGAGAAGTTGGATAAACCAATTTTCCGAAAAGTGTATGATACGATTGGAGGCGGACAGATTTATACATTCGTTGACGGAGAAGTTGTTTTCAATAGTATCAATAGAAAAGATAATTATTTCACAATCAACAGAGGGCGTCTACAAGGCGTGAGTTCCAAAATGGGTGTCATTGCACCACGTGGAATTGCCGGAATTGTCATCAATACAACTGATAATTATTCATTGGTTCAATCAGTTTTGAGCACCAATAAAATTAAAATCAGTGCATCGCTTAAAAAGTCTGGTTATTTTGGAACATTGTCTTGGAAGGGTGATGATTCCAGAACGATGACGCTTTCTGATATTCCTAAATATGTTCCGCTGAAAGTTGGTGATACCGTTGTAACTGACGGCAAATCGTCTATTTTTCCAGCGGGAATTCTCGTTGGAACTGTCGCGGGTTATCAGGTTGACAGCAAAACCGGATTTTGGGATGTTTCTGTAGAGCTCAGTGAAAAAATCGGGAAGCTCAGTACGGTTTACGTGGTACGAAACCTAAAAAAATCAGAAGTTCAGAAAATAGATGATACTTTAAAAGCTCAAATAAAAAAAGATGGTCAGTAGAAACATTGCGTCCGATTTGCTTTTGATAACATTGCTCACTGCTTTTCAGGTTTTTATTCTGAACAGAGTAACTTTGTTTGGACAATATATTCCTGTGCTTTATCCTGTATTCGTTATGTTTTATCCGTTTTTCCGAAATCAGTTTCAATTTTTAGGATTGAGTTTTTTATTAGGATTATGTGTAGATGCATTTTTGGGAACTTGGGGAATCAATGCTTTTGCGACAACCGTTATCGCTTATTTTAGAACAATTATATTCAGAACTTCTACAGATACCACTACGGATTTCTTTTCGTTCCAGGGTATTCAGTGGACACAATTCATATTTTTTATCATAACCAGTATTTTTATCCACCAGTTTTTGGTGCAATACATCGAGTTTTTTAAGTTCGATAGATTTTTTGAAATTTTATTTAATGTAATAGTTACCAGTATAATCTCGTTTGTATTTATATTAGCCTATACATTAGCATTTAAAATCAAACAAAAAGTCTGAAACTGGAAAGAATGTCTGTTAAACCCCCAAAAATACTGTCTTTGACACCGAGGTTGCATATGTCCTCTGAAAAGATTGAAAAATACATATGAAATCACAATATTTAAGAATCATTCTCGCGCTATCTATCATTGCATTAATTTTTGTTGCAAGGCTTTCATATTTACAATTATTCACAGATAGATATGCACTAAATGCTGCAAATACGTCTATAAAAATTGAATATGTAATTCCGCCAAGAGGTGTTATTTTTGATAGGAACGGGAAAATCCTCGTTGGTAATCAACCTGCTTTTGAGATTTCTTATACTGCAGCACTTCTAAAACCAGATTTTGATACCATAGGTTTTTGTAAATTGTTAAATATCTCTAAGCCAGATTTCATCAAAACGATGAAACATATAGAGAAGGAAAAATATTACTCCAGATTAACGCCAATGACTTTTATGAAAAATCTAAGTCGTGAAGAGATGGCTAGAATTCAGGAATTGATTTTCAAATATCCGGCGTTTTCAATTGTTCCCCGTCCGCAAAGACAATACGAAATCAATACTTCAGGCAATCTTTTGGGTTATACGAATCAAGTGAATGATGCTGATATCAAGAAAGATTCTTTGTACTATCTGCCAGGCGATATTGTTGGAAAAAGCGGAATCGAGAAAGCTTACGAAAAAGAGCTTAGAGGCGAAAAGGGAATGAAATATATTCAGAAAGATATTCGCCAAAGAAGCATAGGCTCCTACAAAAACGGTGAACTTGATAAAGAAGTAGTTACTGGAAAAGATCTGACTTTAACCATTGACTACGACTTACAAAGAATGGCCGAAGAAATGTTGGTCAATAAACACGGCGCTGTTGTAGCATTAGACCCAAATAATGGAGAAATCCTGACAATGGCAACGGGACCAGACATCGATCCGAATCTTTTTACGGGTCCAAACAAATCCAGAAATCTATACAGATTAGCCAACGATACCATTTTCGAAAACAAACCGACGTTTGACAGATCTGTTCAGGCAGCTTATCCTCCGGGTTCTACGTTCAAATTGTTGACGGCTTTGGCTGCAATGGAAATGGGCGTGATGACAGATAAGACTATTTTTCCTTGTGGAAGAGGATTTTTCTATCGTGGTAAAAGCATCAAAGGTCACGGTGGAGCAGATCCATTGATTCCATCGATTCAGGTTTCCAGCAACTGTTATTTTACTTATGCCTATTTGGCCATCATCAAAAAATATCCGGGAAATCCTTCCAAAGGTGTAGATGAATGGAAAAAAATCATCAATAGTTTTGGCGTTGGAGAATTCTTAAACAACGATTTAGCGGTCGGAGCAAAAGGTAGAATTCCGTCCGGTGAATTCTATGAAAAGAGAATGAAATCTATTTATAAAGCGAGTGGTTCAAAACGTACAGATTTTAAAAACTGGGACGAGATGCCAACCGGAGCTTTGTATAATGGAATGGGACAAGGCGATGTGCTTCTAACACCAATGCAAATGGCCAATTTTGTAGCAGCGATTGCGAACAAAGGTTGGTACTTCACGCCTCACGTTGTAAAATCTATTGACGGAAAACCAAATCCAGATCCGAGGTTCAAGAAAAAGCATATGACTTTGGTTCAGAATCCTCACTATTATAATGTTGTGATCCAAGGGATGGAGGCTGTGATGCTTAGAGGCACAGGAAGAAGCTTGATGTCAAAAGATTTCACCCAATTAGCAAAAACCGGAACAGCGCAGGTACCTCAGGGAAAAGATAATTCAATTTTTGTATTGATTGCGCCGGCAGACAAACCAAAGATTGTTGTTGCGGCGGTGATGGAACACGCAGGATTTGGAGCAACTTGGGCAGGTCCGGCTTGTTCAACGATTGCGGAAAAATATATCACAGGCGAGCTGAAGAGAGAACATCTTTATAAGAAAATGATCACCTCTAGCTTTATGCCTGAATATAAAAGGCAATATGTTGCTGATATGAAGCGTAAAGGCTGGTACAAAGAACCACCAAAAGATTCTATTCAAATTAAGAAAATCAAAGATAGTCTGAAGGCTATTCAAGATAAAAAATTAAAAAAAGACAGTGCTAAAGTTAAATCTCTTAAATCCAAAGTGAAATGAAGTGGGCAGAAGGGATTGACAAATTAGGAATGACGCTTTACGTTCTGTTATGTGTCTTCGCTATTCTTAATATTTACAGTGTTAAGGCAGAATTAGGACAAAAGCAATTGATATTCTTCGGGATTTCTTGCTTCGTAGGGATGATTATATTCTTTATGAGAACCAAATTTTTCGAGAATATGTCGGCCATTATTTATGTTGGTGGTATTTTATTATTGGTTGGATTATTTCCATTCGGTACAGAAATCCTGGGGCAAAAAAACTGGTACAAATTCGGAGGATTCACGATGCAGCCAGTAGAATTTGCCAAGATAGGAACAACGCTGATGCTTGCCAACTACGTTTCAAATCAAGATTTTAATATCAATAACAGACGGTCATTAATAACATCTTTAGCCATAATAGCCATTCCGGGAATTGTTGTTTTGATGATTCCCGATGTCGGATCATTATTGGTATTTGTTGCGTTTGTCATTGCTTTGTATAGGGAAGGTCTGTCAGGAAAATTATTTTTGGTCGGAACATTATTTGCCGGCGTTTTCCTTATTGCTAATTATCTCAATGATCCGTTGAAAATCAATCTTTGGTATTTCACAGGTGTCATCTTGCTTTTGGGTGTCATATGGTTTGTCTTCAATGTAACGATGTTGCGAAAGAACATTTACACTTTGTTGCCAGCAGTTGGAATTATCATCTTATTAGCAGGATTATCAATCGTTTCGCCAATTGTTTTTGAAAAATTACCGAAACATCAGCAGGAAAGGGTAGAGGTTTTATATAAAGGTGAAAGAGAATTCCGCGATACCTCTGGGTACAATTTACTTTATTCTAAAACAGCAATTGGTTCTGGCGGGATGTTGGGCAAAGGCTACAAGCAAGGCTCTGTAACGCAAGGCAAATTTGTCCCGGAGCAGGAGACCGATTATATTTTCTGTACCGTTGGTGAAGAGTGGGGCTTTTTGGGAAGTACAATTTTAATTCTTTGTTACGCAGTTTTTATAGGAAGAATTTATTATCTCGCGGAGAATCAAAAATCGACATTCAACAGAGTTTTCGGTTATTGTTTTGCTTCGATTTTATTGATTCATTTTGTCATTAATCTTGGGATGGTTATGGGGTTATTTCCTACCGTGGGGATTCCGTTGCCGTTTTTTAGTTATGGAGGAAGCTCACTTTTAGCATTTTCTATAATGACATTTATTTTCTTTAAACTCAATTACGCAGATAAAAATAGTTTGGTTTAATTCCAATTATTCATCTCAATTATATAGTTTGGTTGAATTTTTGCTGTTCGTTTTTAAATAAAAAAACTTATGAAAAAATCAATCCTCTCTATCTTCCTTATTGGAACGATGGGTTTTATGAATGCTCAACTGAATCTTGGTAACATTACAAAAGCTGCTGGAAAAGGCGTTTCTGCTTTAACATTCACCAATGCTGATGCTATTAAATTGTCCAAAGAATCTGTAGATTATATGGATAAAAACAATCCGGTTGCTGGTTCTAAAGATCCTTACACTGTACGTCTTAACAAACTTTTTGCAAAGCACAAATCGCAAGACGGCCAGAATTTGAACTATAAAGTTTATAAGGTAAAAGACATCAACGCTTTTGCTTGTGCAGATGGTAGTGTAAGAGTATTTTCTTCATTGATGGATATTATGACAGACGATGAACTTCTTGCAGTAATTGGTCACGAGATTGGTCACGTAAAGAATGAAGATACCAAAGACGCCATCAAATCTGCTTACCTCAAAGCAGCCGCACTAGATGCTGCATCTTCTTCTTCAAAAACTGTAGCAACACTTAATGACAGTCAGTTAGGTCAGATGGCGAATGCTATTATGGACGCTTCACACAGCAAAAAGCAAGAATCTCAGGCAGATACTTATTCTTACGACTTTATGAAAGCCAACGGCTATAATGTTGTAGGTGCGTATACCGCGTTTAAAAAATTAGCTTTGTTGTCAGAAGGTGGATCTGCACAATCTGGCTTCCAGAAAATGTTTAACTCTCATCCTGATAGCAACAAAAGAGCAGAAGCAATCAAGAAAAGAGCCGAAAAAGACGGACTTTGGAAAGACCCTGGAACTGTAAAAATACCTACTACAAAATTGACTAAATAAAAAAGCTGCCGAGAGGCAGCTTTTAATTGATTTAAAAACAAAAAAGCATTTCGAAACTCGAAATGCTTTTTTTAGCTTATTTTTTTCTGAATTAAGAATACATCTGTTCCTGCAATTCTTTGATTTTTTTATCAGTAAGATACTCGTCATAAGTCATATCCCTGTCGATGATTCCTTTCGGAGTCAATTCGATAATTCTGTTACAAACCGTTCCAAGCAACTCGTGATCGTGAGAAGCTAGCAAGATGTTTCCTTTGAAATTGTTTAATGAGTTATTTAGTGTTGTGATACTTTCCAAATCTAAGTGATTGGTAGGCTCATCAAGCAAAAGAACATTTGCTTTCTGAAGCATCATTCTACTGAACATACAACGCATTTTTTCACCTCCGGAAAGAACTTTACAAGATTTAAGAGCCTCGTCTCCAGAGAACAACATTCTTCCTAAGAAACCTCTCATAAATTCTTCATGACGTTCTTCATCATTCTTAGTAAATTGTCTCAACCAATCTACCAAGTTGATATCATCCTGAAAGAATTTGGTATTGTCTAAAGGCATATGAGATTGGTTTGTAGTAACTCCCCACGCTACATTTCCTTTGTCAGCTTCAATGTTTCCAGCTAAGATTTCGAAAAATTCTGTAATTGCTAATGAGTTTCTGGAAAGAACAGCCACTTTATCCCCTTTTTTAAGGTTAAGGTCAACATTCGTGAACAACAATTCGCCGTCTTTCGTTTTCTCAAGACCTTTTACATCAAGAATCTGATCTCCAACTTCTCTTTCCGTATCAAATATAATTGCCGGATATCTTCTTGATGAAGGTTTAATATCATCAATATTCAACTTGTCAATCATCTTTTTACGGGCAGTTGCCTGTTTTGCTTTCGCTACATTGGAACTGAATCTCGCGATGAAATCCTGTAATTCTTTCTTCTTGTCTTCTGCTTTTTTATTAGCCTGAGCTCTTTGTCTCGTTGCCAATTGAGAAGCCTGGTACCAGAAAGAATAGTTACCTGTATAAAGGTTCAGTTTTGCATAA
>Ga0308157_10002635_pt1 | contig 28532 bp, 19 predicted proteins | sample PhyBR1_FD_201035 | JGI IMG/M metagenome (GOLD analysis project Ga0308157, IMG submission 201035) | Phyllosphere microbial communities from UC Gill Tract Community Farm, Albany, California, United States - DLSLB.R1 | ecosystem: Host-associated > Plants > Phyllosphere > Unclassified | place: USA...
CTTTCTTTTCTTCAATCTCTTTTCCAGTCTACAACTGCCAAAATGATAATGGTGGCGTTTTTAACGCTCATTTTATTAATTCCTCTGGCTTTTGTCAACGATTTGATACATGAGCGTTCTACCCGCCAACAGGAAGTCATTTCCGAAATCAATGATAAATGGGGAGAAAGTGTGTATTTCTACGGACCAATCTTAAAAGTTCCGTATACCGTTTTTGAAGAAACATTATCGATCAATCAAAAAACAAACGAAACCGTCAAACAACAAAAAGCTATTACCAAATATGCTTATTTCTTTCCTGAAGATTTAAAAGCCAAAACGAATGTAACAACCAAAGTACTCAACAGGAACAACTACGAATCAGTCGTATATAGTTCCAAAATGAATTTTAATGGCCAATATATACAGCCTGACTTTAGCAGCAAAAACATCTCTACCGATGCAATTCAATGGAACAAAGCCACAATTTTAATCAAAACAACCAATCTAAAAAGCATCAAAGATGAAGTAAAAATCAATCTCGGCGGAACCAAATTCACTTTCGAACCAGTTTACAGCAACAATTTAAACGATTCGACCCAAGCTCTCGAAACAGGCTTTATCGATCTAAAAAACATTTTAAAAACAGACAAAACCAACTTCAATTTCGACATCACCTACAACGGAAGCAAACAAATAAAAATGGTTCCAATTGGAAAAACAACACAGTTAAGCATGCAATCCAACTGGACTTCGCCAAGTTTTACAGGCAATTTTTTACCAGATGATAAAACCAAAAAAATCAGCGACAACGGTTTTGAAGCCAATTGGAAAATCCTCCACATCAACCGAGCTTTTCCGCAACAATTCTTCGAAAATCTACCTGATTTAGGGACCTACGCCTTTGGAGTCGATTTTGTCATTCCAGTCGATCAGTATCAACAAAACGAAAGAGCTTCAAAATATGGTTTTCTCGTAATTGGCTTGACATTTTTAATTTTCTTTCTCATCCAATCCATCAGTAAAATCAAAATTCATATTTTCCAATATTCGATGATTGGTTTGGCACTCATCCTGTTTTACACGCTACTGATCTCGATTACCGAACACAGCAGTTTCACCAAAGCCTACATCATCGCAGCCATCGCAGTCATTACGCTTATATCGCTTTATTCTATTTCAATCCTAAAACAGCGTAAATTCCCAATGTTTATCGCCGCCGCACTCACAGGATTATACACCTTCATCTACGTCATCATCCAATTAGAAAACTACGCTTTACTAGTAGGAAGCATCGGTTTATTCGGAATATTAGCAGCAGTAATGTACTTCTCCAGAAAAATTGATTGGAATAAATAGAGTGGAATAATTAGGAGCTTAATCCTGCTATCCGCTGCAATCTTGTGGGCTGAACCCCAGCCCACAAGGATTTCCACTACTATCAGGGCTAGGGCTTTTCGGCTTTAAAGAACATTAGTCATTGCGAGGAAAGAAGCAATCCCATTATGGCGCTCAACTTGCGTAAGTGTTAGTGCGATTGCTTAGTTCCTCGCAATGACTTTTAAAAATCCTGTTTCGTTTCAATCAAAACTGTCTCAAAGTTTAGTATTTTTGAAGCCTGAAAATGAAACAATGAAAAAATTTATAATTCTGATAATGGTTTTAGCCATTGGCATTGCGCTTTATGAACAATCGCTTGACGATAAAAACGTTTATATAATGGTAGTTGCCATTGTCATTTTCATGATGGGAATGATGCGTTTAAGTAGCAAAACTCCAAGTAAAAACCAAGATAACGACGAAGACAATGTTCAATAAAGGAGATAAAGTTTCGGTACTCGATGAAGCAGTAGACGGTGTGGTTGTAGCCGTAAAAGACAAAGTCATTACTGTCGAAACAGTAGATGGATTTGTAATGAATTTTGCCGCCAACGAATTGATAAAAATTGGCGAATCTTCAACCAACTTAATGGATGGAATCAAAGGCATCAATATCAACGAAATCAAAAAAGAAAAAGAAATTCCAAAACCCCGCAGTTTCGTAAAAGAGAAAAAGGACAAAAACGAGTTGCCTGTTCCAGAATTTGATTTACACATCGAAAAATTGGTTCCTAACAAACGTGGAATGTCCAATTATGATATTTTGACTTTGCAGGCAGAAACTGCACAACGCCACATTGAATTTGCCATCCGCAATCGAATTCCAAAAATTGTTTTCATTCACGGCGTTGGCGAAGGAATCCTCAAAGCAGAATTGGATTTTCTTCTTGGACGTTATGATAACGTCGTTTTTCAGGATGCCAATTATCAAAAATACGGGCAGGGAGCTACCGAAGTTTATTTTAAACAAAACAATAAGTAATTCAAAATTATACATAAAAAAAGCGTCAGTGTTATTGAAAACACTGACGCTTTTTTATATCAACACCAATTAACTAGTTTGTAGTCTGCAACTCGCCATATTTATAACTATTACCCAATTGGAAATTACTATTTCCTTTTTCCATCGTTACATTTTTAAGGACAATCGTATGTTTAAAAGCATTTGGACCAGTAGTGGTAGTCGAAACTTCGATCTCTCCTCCAACTTTTCCTAGCCATTCTTCTTTAACAGTTGGCAATAATGGATCTGTTGGCTGGCAGAAATACTCTGGAGGAACCACACTATTATACAAATGATAAACTAATTTATTCTTAGCCAATCCTATTGTTCCTTTTCTTGGCTGATCTATCGGAGTTACTTCGTTTACAATTAAAGCAGGATCAATATTCAGTGTTAAAGATTCTCCACCACTAAATTCATAAACAAGTCCACTGGAACAGATAAACAACAATTGATTAAATGCAAATGGCAAAGGGTTTTCTACAGGTTTTACATACTCTCCAAAAACAAAAGTTTCATAGAACTGAGTTGTTTTATCTTCTTTCTCAAAAGTAATATTTCTAAAAACAATACTGTTTTTGTAACCTGTTATTCTGGTACTATTATCAGTTTCGTTTACCTTCTTTACCGCTTCGGTAGTAATTTCGATAACCCCTGAAGCTGCATTCCATTGTGTTTTAATGCCTGGAGTAGACGGTGGAATCAAATCGCAAATATTAGCAGTCGACACTTTACCAGTATAAAAATTATATACGACTTGATTTGTGGTGTTAACATCCAACTTTATTGGTGTATTGGGGTCCGTTGCTTCTTCTTGGAAAGTTTCTTCGGGAATGTTCAATATCAAAGCTTCAGCTTCTTTTAACTTAAAAAGCAGATTATTCTGTTCGCCACAAGTACTTGTTGCTATTTCATCAAAATTAATTTCATCTACTATCAAATCTCCATCATCACAACTAGCAAATGCAATTACACAAATCAATATTCCTAAAAATCGTTTCATTATCTTTTTTTATTTTGAACAAAAATATAATATTTAATTTGTTTCCTAAACATAACATCCCAAAAACATATTAGGAAGATTTTAGAAGTAGGTCTTAGAATGCAGGTTGCAGATTTCAGATGGCACATTTCAGAAGGCACATTTCAGAAGGCATTTGAAAAAAGCATTTAGTACGCAAAAACAGAATCTGTTTTCTAAGCCTTGCATTCTGAAATCTGCAGCCTGAAATCTGCCTTCTAATCAAAGCCAATTTACCAAACAGAAATCCTTATATTTGTGGTGAATTTTACTTTCAATGAAAAAATACCAATACTACTTAGCAGCTTTTTCCGCTTTTTTTCTCTGGGGATTTTTTAGCTTGGCGCTAAAACCAATAGCGAGTTACTCCTCTGTTGATATTATGTTTTATCGTGTGTTTTTTAGTGCATTTACGATGACAGCATTAAATCTTTTTTTTAGAAAAAAAATCATCAAAAAAAACTGGTCGGATTTAAACACAATGCCAAAGAAAACCAAAAACAAAGTCATTTTTCTAACCTTGTCAGGAAGTTTGGTTTTGGCAAGTAACTGGTTCCTTTTTATTTATGTAGTTAATCATGTAAGTGTCAAAGCCGGTTCTCTGGCTTATCTCATTTGTCCCATTCTAACAACTGTTTTTGCTTTTTTTATTTTAAATGAAAAACTGAGCAAATGGAAATGGTTAGCCGTGGGTTTAAGCGCTTTTAGCTGTGTTTTATTGTCACTAAACCATTTCCAGGATATATTTTACAGCTTAATGATAGCTTCTTCATTTGCTTTATACTTAGTGAGTCAACGCAACAATAGTGAACTGGATAAATTTGTGGTTTTAAACATTCAGTTGCTTTTTATTGCTATGCTTATTTTACCTTTTTATCACAATTACAGCGGAGCCATTCCTACTGAATCCTTATTTTACATCTGTTTGTTCTGTATAGTGGTATTTTTCACCATTACACCACTATTTTTAAACCTGTATGCATTAAAAGGCATTGACTCATCAACGGTCGGAATCCTAATGTATATCAATCCTATAATTAATTTTTCGCTGGCCATTTTTTACTTTAATGAAGAAGTGACTTTGTTACAGATGTTTTCTTATTCACTTATTTTGATCTCAATTATTATTTTTAATAAGAAAATAATTTTTGGCAAAAGAAAGAAAGCCACAGTAATTATTCAGGATTCAAAATCTATTTAGCCATGAAAAAAGTATATCTCGATAACGCTTCCACAACTGCGCTTCATCCCGAAGTAATTCTGGAGATGACTAAAATACTGACCGAAGATTATGGCAATCCATCGTCTACGCACAGTTTGGGGCGCAATGCCAAAAGCATTCTTGAACTTTCCCGAAAATCAATTGCCAAACATTTTAATGCAAATGCATCTGAAATTATTTTCACTTCATGCGGAACCGAAGCCAACAATTGGATTATGCGATCTGCTGTAAAAGATTTGAAAATAGAACGCATTATCACCAGCAAAATAGAACACCACGCCGTGCTTCATACGGGAATTGCACTTCAAAATGAATATGGAATTCAATTGGATTATGTCAATATAAAACCAAATGGCGAGTTGGATTTGACACATTTGGTCGAATTATTATCCGAAGAAAAAAAGACTTTAGTTTCTTTAATGCATGTCAATAATGAGATTGGAACTATTCTGGATCTCGAAAGAGTAAGCCAAATTTGTCAGGAACATAACGCTTTGTTTCATTCCGATACGGTGCAATCTGTTGGGAAAACCAAAATTGATTTACAACATATTCCGATCGATTTTATAGTAGCCAGCGCTCATAAATTCCATGGACCAAAAGGCGTTGGATTTGCTTTTGTTAGAAAAAATACTGCGTTGCAACCTTTGTTTTTTGGTGGAGAACAAGAAAAAGGTTTTCGTCCGGGAACCGAAGCTATCCACCAAATCGCAGGAATGGCAAAGGCTTTGGAGCTTTCCTATCAAAATCTTGAAACCGAAAGTGGCTATATTTCTTCATTAAAAGAATATGCTATCGAAAGATTGAAAGCTGAATTTCCTGATTTTAAAATCAATGGAGAAAATACATTTTACAATTTACTCAACGTCACTTTACCGTTCGATGAAAGCAAAACTTCAATGATTGTATTTTATTTGGACATGAAAGGAATAGCAGTTTCCAGAGGAAGTGCCTGCCAATCTGGAAGTATCAGACCTTCGCACGTTTTGGCTGAGATGCTTTCCACAGATGATTTAAAAAAACCAAGCATTCGTATTTCATTTAGTCATTTTAATAGCAAAGAAGACATTGATTTATTGATTGAAGCGCTTAAAAATTGTTAAGCTGTTTCATATAAACGCAATCTGTTTTGGGCAGCCACTAAATCTTTTTGCAAATGTTCTATTTTTTGCAAAAGATTTAAAACAATATCAATTCCTTCGGGATTAACATCTAATTCCTGGTGAATGCGAATTATTCGTTCCAAAATATATACTTGATCAGAATGGATATAAGGAGCTTGTTCAATCATTTCAATTTCAATCAAACCCAACTCCTGAAGGTGAGTAAAAAAAGGAAGCTCCACTTTATAATGTGAGCTTATTGTTTGCAGAAGAATCCAATTATCGGTTTTCATATGTCTATATTTATTGTTTTTTTATTGGTCATATGTAATTCACATACCAACATTCCTATTTACTACCAATTTTTGAGTTATGCTCATTTCATTGATCTAAGCTTAGCAAGTTCGGTAAATAGTTCTTTTTCTTTATCAGTAAGATTTTCAGGCAGAATAATTTGGTACGAAATATATAAATCTCCAAACTCGCCTTCTTTTTTGTAAACTGGAAAACCTTTTCCTTTTAGTTTGACTTTGGTGCCATTTTGCGTGCCAGGTTTGACGGTTAACTTTACTTTTCCATCAAAAGTATTGGCGGTAATTTCTCCACCCAATACAGCTGTATAAAGATCTAAATCGACTGTGGTATACAAATTATGTTTGTCTAATTTGAAATTCGTATGATTTTCAATATTGAAGGTAAGATACAAATCGCCTTTTGGTCCGCCGTTAGCTCCTTCTCCTCCTTGCCCACTAATTTTTATAACCTGACCATTTTCAACACCAGCCGGGATTGTCAAACGAATGTTTTTTCCATTAATGGTCAAAGTACGCTTGTGTGTGGTATAAACATCTTTTAAATCTAGATGCAATTCGGCATTAAAATCCTGCCCTTTGAACACCGAATTTCGATAACCGCCTCTTGTTGATCTGCCACCAAACATTGATTCAAAAAAATCGGAGTAGTCACCACCAGAGAATCCTTCGAATCCGCTCTGTTGTGAACTGCCATTTTGATAATGTTGCTGTTGTTGTTGTCTTGCTTTTTCATATTCCTCGCCATGTTGCCAGTTTTCTCCATACTTATCGTATTTTTTACGATTTTCAGGATTGCTCAAAACTTCATTGGCTTCGTTGAGTTCTTTAAATTTTTTCTCGGCTTCTTTATCGTTAGGATTTAAATCGGGATGGTATTTTCTAGCCAACTTTCGGTAGGCTTTTTTTATGTCTGCTTCGGTAGCATACTTATCAATTCCTAATATTTTATAATAATCTATAAATGCCATTTTTATTAATTTTAGCTATTAAAAAAATAAACTCAATCATTTAAAAAAATATTTCATACTCAAATTTAAGCAATTTCAACACTCAAACAAATCATAAATTAGTTAATTTCAACTATATACAAAAACAAAAAAGACCTTAAATAAAGGCCTTTAAAAAAATTATCTGTAAAAAAAATCAACTTAACGCAAATGCTACAGCAGCTTTTGAATGAATCAAAGCCGTATCAAAAAAGGGAACTTTTACAGTTTCTTGTTTTATCAAAAGAGGAATTTCTGTGCACCCGAGAATAATTCCTTCTGCTCCATTATCGATTAATTTTTCTATAATCGAAAGGTATCTTTCTTTTGTACTTTCTAACAACAATCCTTTGCCCAATTCATAAAAAATAGTTTCGTGGATAAAATTTCTGTCCTCTTCATTTGGAATAATGGCTTCATTAGAAAGATCGGTTAATTTGTCTTTGAAAAAATCCAATTCCATCGTGAATTTAGTTCCCAAAAGCCCGACTTTTTTGATATTGCTTTTTTGAATCTCTTTGGCGGTTTCAGTTGCAATATGTATCAAAGGTACGTTGATATTTTCCTGAATACGGTCGGCAATCAGATGCATTGTATTGGCACAAAGAAGAATTGCTTCGGCACCTGAATTTTGGAGATTTTGACACGCTTTGAACAGCATATTAAATGTAGATTCCCAATCGTTATTTTCATTATTCTTTTTAATATCATTATAATTAAAAGAATAAATCATGCATTCAGCAAAATTGACACCTCCTAATTTTTCATTAATCCCTTCATTAATAAATCTATAATAATTGGCAGTTGACACCCAACTAATACCTCCTATAAGTCCTAATTTTTTCATTTATTTATTTTTTCTAAATCTGTTTTTTCAAATGAACATATTATTTCAACTTTAATTAGGTAAAAGTTCAATTTCAATTATAAATCACTGAAAATAAACCAGTAAACCTTATTATATAACTAAAGCTTTTGTAAATTTAAAGAAATTATAAAATAAACAGTTAAATTCTTAAAACTGTGTTTATTTTTTTAAAAACAATGATAATTCTTTCAAAAAAAAATATATTTTTACAATATAAACCTTACAACCAATTATAAAATGAAAAAACTATTTCTCGTCTTGTCCTTTGTAACCTTTTTAGTTACAGATTCTTACTCCCAAGAACCCACTCTTGTTACTTCAGTTGAAGGTATTAAAGAGTATAGCTTGCCAAACGGCTTAAGAATACTATTGATTCCAGATGCTGCACAATCAAATGTTGTGGTCAATATCGTGTACAATGTAGGTTCCCGTCATGAAGGCTATGGCGAATCTGGAATGGCACATTTACTAGAGCACATGTTATTCAAACGCTCTTCAAAATTTACCGACATCAAAAAAACTATTGCAGACAAAGGCGCTCAAGCCAACGGAACTACCTATTATGACCGCACCAATTATTACGAAATTTTACCAGCTACTGATGAAAATTTAAAATGGGCACTTGACATGGAATCGGATAGAATGGTGACTTCCGCTATACTTCAATCGGATTTGGATAGTGAATTTAGTGTGGTTCGAAATGAATTTGAAATTGGAGAAAATGATCCATCAGGAGTTTTGAACGAGCGAATTCTTTCAACTGCTTATTTATGGCATAATTATGGAAAATCAACTATTGGAAGCAAAGAAGATATCGAAAGGGTTAAAGCCAATCGTTTAAAAGTTTTCTATCAAAAATATTATCAGCCGAATAATGCTACTCTTATAGTTGGAGGAAAATTTGATGAGAAAAAAACACTTTCATGGATCAAAGATTACTTTGCCCCTATTCCAAAATCAAAAAACGAAATTGAGAAAACATATACTGTAGAACCAGCTCAGGACGGAGAACGTTTTGTGGAATTAAAAAGAAATGGAGATCTTCAATATATTGCAATGGCTTACCATACTCCAAGTTATTCAGATAAAGAATTTGCTGCCAATGATGCATTAAATTCTATACTTATCAATAATCCTTCAGGAGCACTCTATAAAGCATTAGTTGAAACAAAATTATCAACAAATGTATATGGATATACTGTAGGTTTAAGAGATCCTGGCTACACTTATTACGCTTGCGAAATTGGTAAAGAAAAAGACATTAATGAGGTTCAAAAAGTTTTTCTGGAAACTATGAATTCCGTGCCCGCGATGACTTTTACAGAAGAAGACCTTACCCGCGCGAAAAATGAATTGCTAAAACAATTTGAAAACACCTATAACAAAACAATTAATTTGTCTGTTGCGATGACAGAATATGTTGGAGCTGGCGATTGGCGTTTATTTTTTATACACAGAGACAATGTCGAAGCATTGACAGTTGCTGACATCCAAAACGCTGCCAAAAAATATTATTTACAAAGTAATAGAACTTGGGGCCGTTTTATTCCGGAAACAACTAGTGAACGAACTAAAGTAAACGAAATCACAGATATTGCTGCTGTGGTAAAGGATTACAAAGGAAAAGCAATGGAAGCTAATACCGCTACTTTTGAAGCAACAATTGAGAATATTATAAAATCAACCGAAGAAGGCAAATTACCCTCTGGTGGAAAATATGCTTTGTTAGAAAAACCAGCAAAAGGTAACAAAATTGAAGGGCGATTATTATTGAGAATGGGAGATGAAAAATCATTAAGCCAAAAATCAATGATCGCAAATCTTACCGCAAGTATGCTGAAACTTGGAACAAAAAACAGAACTAAAAAACAAATTAACGACCAACTGGATCAGTACAAAATTAATCTAAGTTTTGGGGGATCTGTCGATGGTTTATATGTGAGAATTAGTACTGACAAAACCAATTTAAATAAAGCTTTGGAACTAGTACAAGACATTCTAAAAAATCCTTCGTTTGATGTTACCGAATTTGAAAAATTAAAATTAGAAACCAAAAACGGATTGGAAGCCAACCGTAACGAACCACAAGCAGTGGCAAGTCAGGAATTAACAAAACTGACTGCTTTATATCCAAAAACGCATCCTTATTACACGGAGTCAATCGATGAAAGCCTTGCTACTTTAAACAAAGTTACAATTGAAGATATTAAAGACTTTTATGCAACTTTTTATGGTGGCAAAAACAGTATTTCTTCCTTTGTTGGCGGTATTGACAAAGTTGCCATCAAAAAATTCCTGAACGATACCTTTGAAAATTGGAGTCCGAAAGTTGCTTATAAAAGAATTCCAACTCAATATTTTAATGTAAAATCAACTAACAAAACTATTCAGATTAATGATAAAACAAATGCTACTTTGTTTGGGAAAATTAATTTGAATATTGGTGAAAAAAGCCCAGATTATCCTGCAATCGAAATGGCTAACGAATTATTAGGAGGTGGTGCTTTTTTATCATCAAGAATTCCACAGCGTTTGCGTGAAACTGAAGGATTAAGCTATGGCGCTGGTTCATATTTACAAGCCAATTACATTGATCCTACATCGGATTGGGGTATTTATGCATTTTACAATCCGACGATGAAAGATAAATTAAGTAATGCTCTTAACGAAGAAATTGAGAAAGCTATTAGCAAAGGATTTACAAAGGAAGAATTTGATAATTCATTAAAATCTTGGCTACAAACCAGACAAACCATGCTGGGAACAGATGAATTTTTGGTTCGTGAGCTAAGAGAAAATTTGGATTTAGGAAAGACTTTTAAAGATTATCAAGATTTTGAAAACAAAGTAAAAAGCTTAGATGTTCAAAAGGTTAATGCAGCTTTAGTCAAATATTTTGACACTAAAAAATTCGTAATTGTAAATGCTGGCGATTACGTTAAAAAGTAATTCTTATTAAAAACAAAACATTAAAAAGTATTGAGCGATCAATACTTTTTTTTTATTTCATTCGTTCTAATTTAACTAAAAATTAGGCGTAATTTTACTAGTCCGAACAACAACAAACACCTAAAATAAACTAAGATGGAATATAGAATTGAAAAAGATACGATGGGAGAAGTTCAGGTTCCTGCTGAAAGATATTGGGGAGCGCAGACGGAACGGTCTTTAAATAATTTTAAAATTGGTCCTTCAGCATCAATGCCAAAACCAATTATTGAAGGATTTGCATTTTTGAAAAAAGCCGCTGCCTACACCAATTACGAATTGGGAGTTTTATCGGAAGAGAAAAGAAATGCGATCGCCTCAGTATGCGATGAAATTCTCGAAGGCAAACTGTCAGATGAATTTCCGCTCGTGATTTGGCAAACTGGTTCAGGAACACAAAGCAATATGAATGTGAATGAAGTAATTGCCAATCGTGCGCAGGTTTTGAAAGGTCTCAGTATTACTGACAATGAACCTTTTATCAAAGCCAATGATGATGTGAATAAATCGCAATCTTCTAATGATACGTTTCCAACAGCCATGCATATTGCTGCTTACAAAATGGTGGTTGAAAAAACTATTCCAAATGTTGAGAAATTAAGGGATACGCTTCAAAAAAAGGCTAACGAATTTAAATCAGTCGTAAAAATTGGACGCACACATTTGATGGATGCCACTCCACTAACTTTGGGTCAGGAAATTTCAGGTTATGCGGCTCAATTAGACTTTGGTTTGAAAGCTGTTAAAAATACTTTGTCACATTTATCTCAAATCGCTTTGGGCGGAACTGCAGTTGGTACAGGTTTGAATACTCCAAAAGGTTACGATGTAAAAGTCGCCGAATATATCAGTCAGTTTACGGGACATCCTTTTGTGACAGCGCCTAATAAATTTGAAGCACTTGCTTCGCACGATGCAATTGTAGAAACGCACGGTGCACTTAAACAACTGGCTGTTTCGCTGAATAAAATTGCCAATGATATTCGAATGTTGGCTTCGGGGCCACGTTCTGGAATTGGCGAAATTTTGATTCCTGAAAATGAACCAGGTTCTTCGATTATGCCTGGAAAAGTAAATCCGACACAATGCGAAGCTCTGACAATGGTTTGCGCGCAAGTTATTGGTAACGACATGGCAATAACGGTTGGTGGTATGCAAGGTCAATATGAGCTAAATGTTTTTAAACCGATGATGGCCGCCAACTTTCTGCAATCGGCGGAATTACTTGGTGATGCATGCCTTTCTTTCGATTTACATTGTGCTCAGGGAATTGAACCCAATTACAAACGCATTGAAGAATTAGTAAATAATTCATTGATGTTGGTTACGGCTTTGAATACTAAAATTGGTTATTACAAATCGGCTGAGATTGCTCAAACGGCTCATAAAAACGGAACTACTCTTAAGGAAGAAGCTGTTCGAATGGGTTATGTAACGGCAGAAGATTTTGATCAGTGGGTGAAGCCTGAAGATATGGTTGGAAATTAGATAGCAGTAACAATATTGCAGATAACAGTTGAAATGAAGAAACTAAAATTTGAATTTATCTTAAAGTTGTTTGTGACTGCGTGAGGGATAGGAATAAGCTACCGAAGTAGCATGGATGAGCCCGACAGCATAAAGAAAAGGAGCCGACTTATTGCAATGTTAAGTTGGCTCCTTTTCTTTATGGTGGCACGCCCAAATGATTTTTAGCCTAAACTTTATTTCAAAAAAAATCCAGTCCAAAAAAGTGATTCGGGACTGGATTTGTTCTATCTTAGTAAAGCCTACTCTTTTGTAAATTTTGATGTGAGCGTAGTTTCTTTTGTTGTTACAGTGCACAAATATACTCCAGGAGCCAAATCTGCTAAATTAAAAGTGATTTTTTCGCCAGGAACTCGGTCTTTTTTAACGTATGAAAAGACTTTTGCGTCAAAAACAGTGTAGATATCAACAAAAATTTCTCCCGTCAAGTTGTCTGATAAATAAACATCCAAAGATGTTTGCACAGTCGTTGGGAATAATTTCATTTGAGGTTCTTTAGTACTAACACTATTTTCTTGTGTTCCTAAATTTGCACACGGTGATATTGTTCCATCAGTTGTAACATTTAACGTTGCTCCTGCCCCACATATTGGGTTAGCAACAGAAGTAGCCACATATTCAACTGGCATTACTAAACAATTGTAAGGCATGGTTACAGTAGTCTCTGAATTTTGAATACTAGTTGAAGAAGCTCCTTGGATAGATCCTTTATAGGTTACAACTGATGTTCCTGTGTCTTGACTATCATAATTTTTAAATACTGTTTTAATTTGTGCGAAATTTGTGTTTTCAATAAAACAAGTAGAACCTTTTGTACCACCACCTAAACCAATACCTACAGAATTTGCAGCATCTGTATTATAATAACAATTTAGAATATGCAATTCTGCATTTCTAGCTCTAGGCATTCTTTCTTTGCAACCTTTTGCCCAGTAACAATTTTGAAAAGTAATACTAAAATGACCATCAATGGGAGAATTATCCTTTGCAGAACCTATCAGATCTGAAAAACGATGATCAGGCGTTCCTTTATCTTCATAACCAGTAAGTTTTGGAGCTTTGTTGTAGACAAATTTACACCACGAAACAGTTATATTATCAGCGTTATTTTTAAAATCTAAATTACCGTCTATCCCATCTTGAAACTCGCAATGATCTATCCAAAGATTAGTACATCCATCTACAGTAAGATTGTCTTCGCCGCCTATATCCCAAGCTCCAGGGCCTTCAAAAATTAAATTTCTTATAATCACATTATCAGAACCTTGCTTTAAATAAAGGATCCCAGATTCTGTTTTTGTTTGAATAGTATTAACCAATTTTGCTCCAGGTAAACCAATGATAGTTTTATTTTTCACCAATACACTCGCATCGATAGCAGTACTACGAGTAATTTCTCCTGAAACTAAAACTGTTTTTGGATCGGTTGATTTAATTGCAGCTATAAAATCTGCGTAATTTGAAACTGTTACGGTATTTGTTGCTGTTGCAGTTCCTCCACCAGTAGCATTGGCGCCAAAACCTTCGGGAACTAACATATAATAGTTTTGAGCAGTAGCACTATAAAATGCAAGGACAAGTAAACTTAAAAGAAAAATCTTTTTCATGTAATAAATTGGTTAATTTGATAAATCTGGGGAGTAAAAATATCTGGACTTAAACCTGAAAATTTAAAAACGTTCAGTAAATCTAAACGGCTGCAAAATTAGCTCTTTATTACCCTATAAACTGGATACAAAAGATTTTTTTTTTACTTTTCTAGTGTTAAAATTTGATTGATGGTAATAATCAAAGATTTAAAAAAAATAAGCTGGATGCATTGATTTTTATAGTTTTTTCTTTTTTATAAAACTTTTGAAATTTGAAAACATACAAAAAACCGCCACAAAATATTAAAAGAGGCGGTTTCTATATTATTAATCAATTTTACTATTTCCCATCTACATAATCCTGCAAATAGCTAAAACGTTCTGTGAGTTTTCCTTTTTCGGTTATTTTGGCTCTTTGTAGAATTCCATCTTTGTCTCCGTTGAAAAAAGCGGGAATAACATGCTCAGAAAACATTTCGCCAAAACCTATGCTGGCATCTTTGGGCATTTCGCAAGGCAAATTATCGACAGCCATAACCACGATGGCTGCGGGATGAAACACATCTACTTCTTTGTTTTCGCTTGGAAGATAGCCATAGAAAGGCTCTGCAATTGTTGAAGAACGCAACGTACAAGCAACAGATTCGTTGACATCGCAGGAAATATCGGCTACAACTTTTATTTGGCAATCACTGGCGTTCAACATGTCTCGACTCAAAATTACTGGTGCTTCGTTGGCATGAAAATGAGCAGTGACATAAATATCTGAAATTTTTGTAAACTTTTCGAAATCAGAAACATATTCAGATGGATTATGAAGAAAATCGGTAAAATCCAACACTTGTCCGTCCTTTCTTTTATTATAATCCAAAACATCAAGTTGGGTATAAACGGCTTGTGTGTATTTTTTTGTCAAATAATTCTCTGGTGTGACTTGTTTTATTTTCATGACATCCAAAATTTCTTTGGTTCCCTTGCCAACTTTTCCGGTGCCTGTTACAACGATTTTTAAAGGAGGCAGAATCAATCTTTTTAAGTGTGCAATTAATGCATCCCTACCAGAGAGTGTTTCGGCTTTTGGCAACTTGAATAATTCAAATTTTATTCCGAAAGCTCGAAATGCATTATAAACGCCTGCCATTCCAGCATATCGGCCAAAACCAATTAATCTATGATTATGATTGTCAACAATGGCTTCATGATCATACAAATCAATGTTTTTCTTCAGAATAGCCTGGAGCAATTTTCTATTATGAGGTTGCTTTTTGATAGTATGCGAAAAAATAAAATAGGATTTATTAGGAATCAAATCTTCAACAGGAACTTCTTTGATACCAAAAAGAAAATCGCAATCAGTAATATCATCTGTTACTTCAATTCCCATGGTTTGGTAGTCCAAATCAGTAAAAACACGTATATCCGAACTTTCTACTTTCACAGTACATTCAGGATGCAATAGTTTTATTTTGACCAATTCATTAGGAGAAAAAACAACTCTGTAATCTGGTGGATTTTTCCTTTCTTTAATTATTCCGAATTTCATTTGTAGATTTTTTTATTTTATAAATATAACTTTTTAATGGTTATTTATTATAAATATAACAAAATTGTTCAATTTACTCCTTTTTTATAAAATAATTTCTGATGAGGCAAAAACTTAATTACTTGATGATTAAATGAATATTAAAAAAACCATCAGCAAAAACCTAAAATTAAATCATAATTATTACTAAAAAAACAAAAACTAAACCATCGTATTCTATATATTTGTCCTTTTAGTATCAAGAAAATGAATTTTATAAAAAAGGCAAATATACTATATTTACTGCTCCCGTTGGCAGTATTGAATTCCTGCAAGAATGAATCTACTACTAAGTCAGATAAAGAAATAATTGAAATAAAAGACGCAGATTTACCCAAAAATGTCTTGCCCAAAATGAAACCCATGGGTAAGGAAGCACCTTTGACTGCGGACTATATTGCAGAAAAAAAACGTCAAATAGAAAATTTTTATCGAAAAAACTGGCCGAACAAAAGTATGAACGGTGGTTTTTTGGTAGCGAAAAATGGACAGATTATTTTTGAAAAATATGAAGGCTATGCGAACCTAAGAGATAAAACTCCAATAACAAAAGATACTCCAATTCATATTGCATCAGTCTCGAAAGTATTGACTGCAACGGCTGTATTGAAATTGGTGAATGCCAAAAGAATTGACCTGGATCAAAAAGTAACTGATTTTTTACCAGAGTTTCCATATCCTGAAGTTACCGTAAGAATGTTATTGTGTCACCGAAGCGGAATGCGTAGTTATGCTTATTTTACTGACCGCGATAAAAATGTTTGGGACAGACACAATACCTTAACTAATCAGGATATTTTGACTATCATGGGAACCAAAAATATTGGTTTGGAACAAAAAACCGGTACCCGATTTGCTTATTGCAACACTAATTATGCAATGCTGGCTTTGATAATAGAAAAAGTCACCAAATTATCTTATCGTGATGCAATGGCACAGATTATTTTTAAACCATTAGGAATGACCAATACTTTTGTTTTAGATTTTGATAAAGACAAACATAATGTTGCTCCTTCATATAAAGCCAACAGAGTAGAAATCGGAATTGATTATCTGGACAAAGTATATGGTGACAAAAATATTTATTCTACTCCCAGAGATTTATTGAAATTTGACAGGGCCAGAAATTCGCCTTCGTTCTTGGAACCAGAATTGTTAGCACAAGTTTATACAGGTTACAGCAACGAAAGAAAAGGAACTAAAAATTATGGTTTAGGAATTCGAATGATCAATTGGGAAAATGGCAAAAACTTTTATTTCCACAACGGTTGGTGGCATGGTTTTACATCTTCTTATATTACATTGAAAGATGAAAATGTCACTATAATTGCTTTGTCTAATAAATTCAACAGAAGCACCTACGCTGTTCGAAAACTCTCTGTTTTATTTGGTCCTTACCCATTTAAAGTAGCAGACGGAGAATAGCTTTGATTCAGATTTGGGTTGGAGACTACAAAATTCTTTATTTTTATAATTTACTATTGAAAATTGGTACTTGATATTGTATCTTTGCAAAAACTTTACATTTTAGATAAAATGAAACTTTAGATTTCTGAATCTGACTTCTATATTCTAAAATTTAAATCAAAATGGGGTCGACTGGTTTTGACAGCAAGTCGAATTGAAAAGTAAGCACGTCGAGAACTGGGATAATTCTCGTAAATAAAAGGTCTCAAACATTTTACACGGCGAAGGAAACTACGCTCTTGCTGCATAATCTGAATCATAGTAAGATTAGCCTCGTCCTACAAGGTAGGAAAGCAGGATTCATCTCGAAAGCTTTGGTTTATAGCGGTCGATTAAGGTGAATCGTAAATTTAAACCTAGATTTCCACAAGCTTCGGGTGGATTTCGAAACTTAAGAAGCTAAGCGAAGAGCGGTTGTTTCTGACCTAACTCCTAGTCGAAAACTCATTCAGAAAATAAGCGTGTAGAAAGCTCTTTAGTTGCTTGTTTGGACCCGGGTTCGATTCCCGGCGATTCCACATAAAATCCTTGTAATCAATATATTGCAAGGATTTTTTTTTTTAAATATCATTTATCCACGCTTTTCACTAATTCCCTTATTACACTTTACAAAGACTGTTTTCCAATCAAACAATTTAATTCAAACATAAATCATACTAATTTTATAGAATTAATATATATATTTGCAAAACTTTATTCAAGATGTGGAGAAATAATTTATGGATGCATTAACAGCCTTTTAATAAAGTATTAATACTTCTTAATTAAGGATAAATTATAGAAATCCTTTAGCTGTTTCGAATTGACTCCATGAAATTTGAAATATTTTTTATAATTAAAATGAAAAAGAGTTATTCATACCAAACATCAATTGGGAACTATTCAATTAAACAGTATAAATTTCGCAACATTTTCGTTATATTTGTTGCGAATAAATTATAGTAATCGCAAATACTCAATAAATAATTCAATAAATCTAGTCCATGGCAACATATAAAATCAATAAGGAAGTTTTTATTGCCGATGAATTTATTGCTGGCGATGAAAAGACATTTCGAATCATTTTTGATAAATATTATAAAGGTTTGGTAACTTATGCTTACGGCTATCTTTATGACAAGGACTCTTGTGAAGATTTAGTACAAGAGGTTTTTATTCACTTTTGGGAGTACGCTGATAATTTAAATATTCAAACTTCTCTAAAAGGCTATCTCTATGCAATGGTTCGTAATAAATGTTTAAATTATTTAAAATCCTTTAAAATCACAGATAATTTTGAAGTACTAAAAGACCATTCAAATTTAATAACTGAAGCTGTATTCGATTCCAGCCATGAAGAAGATGAGCAAAAAGTTTATCATCAAATTTTAAAAAATGTTGATACACTTCCAGAAAAAATGCAGCAAATTGTTAAATTAAAATTTCTGCATAATTATAAGTACTCTGAAATTGCTACTGAGTTAGATATCTCTATAAATACAGTTAAAACACAACTTAAAAGAGCAAAATTAAAGATTGCAGAATTTGTAGCATTAGTTCTAATTTTAACGCAAATTAAGAACTAAACAAGCGTATCTACCAAAGTATTATTTCTTATATAACATTTAAAGTAAAAAAAATTTATTTTTTTGTCACCCATTGTCAAGTTTAAATTGTCTTAATAGTAAAACGAAGACAAACACAATGGAATTTAACCTCATAATAAAAAAACTAAACCATTCTATTTCTAAAGAAGAGGAAACTGTTTTTAATAATTGGTACAATGAATCTGCTGATCATAGATTGTATTTTCATAAAGTAGAAAAAAACTACACCAAAAATATTGAGTTAGATACTGAAAAAGCATGGAATTCTCTTCACACTCAAATTAAATCAAAACCTAAGAAAACTGTTTATTGGAAATATGCAATTGCTGCAGGTTTAGTTCTATTGCTTTCTATTCCTTTTTTATTTGAGGATTTAAAAACTACTCCACTTAAAAATTCTGTGCATACAAATGCTGCTATTCAACCAGGAACCGACAAAGCTATCCTGACATTAGGAGATGGAGCACAAATATTGCTGGAAAAAGGAACCAAATACCAATCTGAAAACATCAATAGTACTGGTGATAAAATCATTTACCAGGCCGGAGAAAAACAAAAAACAGAGATTATCTATAATTATTTGAGTATTCCAAAGGGCGGGCAATATTTTGTTGAGTTGGCTGATGGCACAAAGATTTGGTTAAATTCTGACTCTAAAATCAAATACCCTGTAAATTTCATTGAAGGCAAAACTCGTGAAGTAGAATTGGTATACGGGGAAGCTTATTTTGAAGTGTCTCCAAGTACAGATCATAAAGGTGCAAAATTTAAAGTATTTACAAAAAATCAAGAAGTTGTGGTACTTGGAACCGAGTTTAATATAAAAGCCTATCCAGAAGAAAATCTGATTTATACCACACTTGTGAAAGGGAAAGTTACTGTTTCCAGATCTAATGAAATTGCGACTTTAATTCCAAAACAACAATCCATTATTAAAACAAATCAAACAGGAATAGAAGTTATAAAAGCAGACATTTATAACAGTACATGCTGGAAACAAGGGATTTTCAGTTTTGACAATATGCCGTTAAAAGAAATAATGACAGTGTTATCGAGATGGTACAATATCGATTTTGTCTTTGTGAATTCCAACTTTGAAAACACAACATTTACAGGTGTACTTCGAAGAAATCAAAATATAGAAAATATCCTTAAAACAATTAAATCCTTAAATGCTATAAACTATGAAATAAAAAACAATACCATTATTATAAAATAAAAAAAGGGCATGAGGTTCGAATATCTCACCAAACTAACCGTCATACCCCTTGAAAATTAATTAATTATTATTAACTAACGCAACAAATTTATGAAAATTAAATCAGCCGATGTCTTTTTCTCAAAAAGAAAAAGGATGCTTCATATTGCTATGAAAATATTTTTTTACCTCTTCTGCACTACCGTTTTTAGCTTTACTCCCGAAGGCGTTTTTTCTCAAAATGAAAAGGTAAAAATCTATAATGACAATATGCTGACCATAAGTGAAGTATTTCAAATCATCAAACAACAGACAAACTATAATTTTATTTATAAGTCGGACTTATTTAAAGACTATCCTAAAATTAAAGTAAAAAAAGGGGTTATAAATGCTAATGAATTATTAGAAACGAGTCTTGCTTATGGAGATTTTCAATTTGAGGTTTCTCAAGACAACACTATTTTAATAAAGAGAGCCGAAAGGAGACAAATAGCTATTAAAGGAAAAATTACAGATAGCAAAGGTTTACCATTACCGGGAGTCACTATTTGCATACTAAATAAAGCACCAACAAATGGTCAAATCAATAAGGATTTTTTAATTACTACGACGATTTCTGATACAGATGGTAATTTTTCTCTAGATGGTCTTACTGGCAATTATTTGGCGGCAACCGGAATGGGCTACCAATTATATTATGAAAAAATTGTAGAAAATAAAGGCGTTTATAATATTATTCTAAAAGAAGAAATAAACAAATTAGATGAAGTCGCTGTAGTTGGATATGGTTCAACAAAACGAAAAGACTTAACAGGATCCGTTGGTACTCTTAAAGCTGAAAGCATAGAACAAATAAATGCACAAACCATAGACCAAGCTTTAGTTGGCAAACTGACAGGGGTTTTTGTATCCGCTCAATCAGGGGCGCCTGGAAGCGGTGCTATTGTCCATATAAGAGGACTTAGTCAATTAAATGGAGACAATCAGCCTTTATATGTGGTGGATGGCGTTCCTATTGTTTTAAATCCTCAATTTGGCAGTGGCCTGAATTTAAATGACAATCGTCTAAACCCATTATTAACAATCAATCCTGCAGATGTAGAACGTGTCGATGTTCTAAAAGATGCTTCATCAGCTGCTATTTATGGTTCCAGAGCTGCTAATGGAGTTGTTATTGTAACGACTAAACGCGGAAAAAGAAATCAAAAGCCAAAATTTGATTTCTCTTACAATTGCACCATTCAAAATCCAACCAAAACGTATGATGTTCTAGATGCCACTGAATTTAAAAATTATATAACAGATCAAGGTTTGGGTGATGAAATTGAATTTGGTACGGCTAATACGGATTGGCAGGCTGAAACCACTAACAATAATGCGCTTTGGAATCAATACAATTTGAGTTTTTCCGGAGGTAGTGAAAAAATAAACTATTTAGTTTCCGGACATGTTAACGATCAGGAAGGTATAATGGTTGGCAATAAATTAAAACGTTATTCCTTTTCGACAAGTATTGATGCAAATATTACGGATCGATTTAGAGTTGGAACTAATATTGGCTATAACTATGCTGATAGTAAACAATCTGCGTTGTATAGTTTAAGTACAGGAGCTTTTTACAGACCAGATTTAGCGGTATTTAATGATGATGGCAGCTATACTTCAATAGATTATTCAGGGGTTGATTTTAGAAATCCTTTAGGAGATGAAGGAAAAGTAAGAGATGAAGGAACGTCTCAAAATGTTTTAGGAACGGTCTATGGCGAATATAAGCTGATTGAAGGACTTCGCTTTAAATCACAGTTAAGCCTTAATGTTAATACTGACCTTAGAGAGGTATTTCATCCGTCTTATACAAGAAGGGGTTTAGCTGATGGGGCATTATTAATAGTGCAGCATTCCAATGGATTAACCTCATCGTGGGCAAACACATTAAATTACAACAAAACAATTGCTGATGCACATACTATAGATGCATTAGTGGGAATATCTTGGGATCGTTCCAGATTAGATTTAGATTCGCAACAATATGTAGGTTTTCCAGATGATGAAGTGTTAACTGATATTAATTCGGCACAAAGTGTTTCTGAATATTCCAGTGAGTCTACTCAAACTGGTTTAAACTCTTTATTTGGAAGATTAAATTATAATTTTAAAGATCGTTATTTGGCAACATTTACTGCAAGGTATGATGGTTCTATTAAGTTTGGCCCAAATAATAGACGAGGATTTTTTCCTTCATTTGCTTTAGCATGGAATATCCATAATGAAAATTTCCTAAGTAATAGTGAGACGCTAAGCCTATTAAAACTACGTGCCAGTTTGGGTCGCACAGGATCTGATAATTTACCTGCTTTCTCCTATTTAGTTAATTATAAATCTTTGAGCGGAGTTGATTCCTATTATGATGGTGTAAATGGTATTGCAGTAGATGGCGTACCTAATTTAGATATAAAGTGGGAAGAAACAGACCAATTAGATCTAGGTCTGGAATTTGGACTTTTTAACAATCGCCTCAATGCCGAAGTTGTCTATTTTGAAAAGAAAACCAGCGGTATCATATTATTTGTTCCGGTACCATCGGAAACAGGTTTCTCAAGCTGGAATACCAATATTGCAGATGTTTCAAACACTGGATGGGAAATTGAGCTAGGCGGTGATGTGATTAGAAATAAAAAATTCACATGGAATTCGTCTTTTAATATTTCTTTTATCAAAAATAATGTTGATGCACTAAACAATGGGGCGACAACAAATTTTGGTAGCAGCGGTATCATAGAAGGACAGCCAATTGGTGTAATTACTGGATTCGATGTTGTATCAATAGCACAAACACAAGAACAAATAGATGCTTTAAATGCAAGTGCTCCAAGCGGAACTTATTATAGTGGATTAAAACAGCCTGGAGATTATATTTTTAGAGATGTAAATGGTGACAAAGAAGTTAATAATAAAGATATAACCCCATTAGGAGATATAAATCCTAAATATTTTGGAGGCTGGAATAATACTTTAAGCTATAAAAATTTCGATTTTTCATTAAACTTCAATTTTGTACAAGGAAACAAAAGAAATTGGTATTATGGAGCTACTCAATTTTCATCAGTTAGCACCACTTCGAATGTGACAACTGATGTTTATGACACATGGACACCAGAACATACCGATGCCAAATATGCACGTCTTGGTTCCCCCACTCATGGTAATAATATTACGACTAGTAAAAATGTAGAGGCAGGAGATTATATTAAATTACGATCACTCTCTTTATCTTATAACTTTCCAAAATTGTGGTTAGCAAATACAGGAATACAAAATGCAAAACTAAGTGTTTCAGGAAATAATTTATTCATTATAAGCAATTATCCTGGCATCGATCCAGAAAGTGTAGACTCACAACGAGGCGGCAGTACAGTAGATCTAAGAAGAGACACTGGACTTTCTTATCCTCAGGCTAAGACGTTTACCATTGGTTTTAATGTGACCTTGTAATTTAATTAATAGAAAAATGAAGACTATAAAACATATATCCGCATTAATGGTGAGTTTGATTCTTTTATGCTTCTCATCATGTGAATTAGCACAAGAATTAGATGAATACAAACCTCTTTATGCCTTAGATGCCAATGAAGCAATCACAAACGAATCTACTTCTGAACTGGCTCTGACAGGTATTTATGCTGGTTTCCACCAACAAAACGCTGGCTCAGGAATTCCTGAAATTTATACCATACCGTCGTTAATGAGTGGTACGATCGTAAATACCTTTCTTTTGAATGATACAGAAGTGCTAGGCTATGTAAATAATAGCCCTATTTCTGTGAAAACTACTCAAGGACTTGGTGCTTATACGCGAATGTATTCCATTATTAATAGAGCAAATTGGTTAATTGAAAAAGTAACAGAGCTTACTGATGCCAAATTTCCAACACCTGGAAGACGTTTACAAATTATTGCAGAAGCTAAAATGCTAAGAGCAACGGCTAATTTTTACTTACTTCGTCTTTGGGGGCAATTTTATGACAATAATTCTAAGTTTGGAATTTGTATCAGAACAGAGCCTTCAAGATCTGGAGATGCATTTCCTAGAAACACAGTAAGGGAATCCTACCATGCTATTATTGAAGATTTGGATTTTGCTATTCAAAACGCACCTGAACTTAGAGATAAAGGGTATACAAGTAAAACGTATGCTGTTGGTTTAAAAGCAAAAGTGCTGCTGTACCAAGGAAACTATTCAGAAGCTGCAACACTGGCTAAACAGATTATAAATTCTGGAAATTCCAATTTTGCTTTAGCAGCAACTTATGGCGAAATATTTCTGAATCATGCTACGCCAGAGTTATTTGATAGTACTGAAATTATATTTGGAACAAAAGGAGATCCTGTGGCAAGTATTGGAATTGGAAATGTTATAGGCACTATAGAAGCCGTAAATCCTCCTTATATAAATTCTGTTTTAGAAACCACTACAATTGGTACACAAAAAATTGCGCACGATGCTACCCGCGTTTCTTCAACAATTAAAATGGGTTATTTTGGTTTTGATAGTCTTAAGTCTAACTTCAATTTTTCTCCTCCGGATAATAAATATGAAATGATTTATCACCTTAGAATGAGCGAAATATACCTTATATACGCCGAAGCTGATGCCAGAGCTAATAAAACTGTAAGTGCCGATGCACTTGCCGCGCTTAACAAAATCCGTCTAAGAGCTGGCGCTAAAACCACAGGAGGTGATGGCTTTGAAACTTATCCTTCAACAATCACCTATGCTGAGTTTCTGGAAGCAATCCGCATTGAAAAAAGAGTAGAACTCGGCATTGAAACTGGAGAAGACTGGTTTGATTTGGTAAGATACCATTTTATAGATGGCTTTGATGTAACGAAAGTAAAACCAACTGCTACTGATCCAAACAAATATATTTTACCTATTGATTATGTAAATATTGAAGCAGGTAAAAATATCGTAGAGCAAAATCCAAGTTACTAACCAGATTAGCATTAGAAAAAAATTCACCACATAGAAACATAGTTTTTAAAGTGTTTTAAAGGTTTTATAGAAGTTAAAACTTTTCACATAGCTATGTTTCTATGTAAAATGAAATGTCTTTTGAAAACAAAGAGATGCTATGTTTCTGTGTGTTTAAAGAATTTTAAAACTTTAAAATTTCTACCGCTTATTTTGGGATTACTCACCACAATTATCTAGTTATTAATCATTAAAAAATAAAAATTATGATAAAGTATAAACTATTTGCCCTGCTGTTTTTAGTTATAAATACAATTCATGCCCAGGAATGCACCGTGTTGTTAAAAAATATCGACAAAACTTACGAAGGCGATTGTAAAAAAGGAAAAGCTGATGGTCAAGGATTAGCCAAAGGCATAGATACCTATAAAGGAGAATTTAGAAAAGGCCTTCCTGACGGCGTTGGAACATACACCTGGCAAGATGGAAAAGTCTATGAAGGCGAATTCAGCAAAGGGCTGAAAGAAGGAAAGGGAAAACTAACCTTTAAAAAAGATAGCATTGTTACCGGTTTTTGGAAGAAAGATGTCTATGTCGGATTATTTGATAAGCCCTATAAAAAGATATCAAAATCGCAAAACGTGTCGGCATATGCCATCAATAAAGTTCAGGACGATATTAATAATTTGCGCTTTTATATTAAAGTCAATCAAGAACCAGATAAATATCCCCGCCTCAATTTCGTAGTGGAATCTGGAAGCTATCAAACACAAATCGACAGCAACGATTTTGTTGAGCTTACGAATGTTACTTATCCAATAAAACTAAAGGCCAATTACAACCAGGATTTTATTGAAATCGAAATTTACCAGCCTGGTCTGTGGGAGATTAAAACGGATATCACTTATATAAAAGGATTAAACTAATACATTAACATTATGAAAAAGATAACAAGGTCATTAATGATTCTAATACTATTTACATCATTAATAACGGGCAAAATAACCGCTCAAGAAGCCGATTTTAAAATAAATGGGGATTTTCCAAACTTAAAAGAATCTGATTCGGTTTTTCTCTGCAATCAAGTCATGAATAAATTGGTCCCATTTTCAAGAGCCAAAATTTCAAATGGAAAATTTACTCTAACTGGAAAAATCAAATATGAAAATGAGTACTTCTTCATGGTAACCACAAAACGCGATACCACTTATGGAAAATTTTTTGTTGAAAAAGCAACCTTAAACTATTCTGGGCTATTCACCTACTACCCTGTTTATAAAGTGACAGGTGGTAAGTTTGCAAAAAAAGTATATGCCTCTCAATCGGATCCAAAATATCTGGAATTAAGGGATAAAGTAATGAAAATGGAGGCTCGCGAAACCACTAATGAAGAAAAAATAGAATTGCAAAAACTACAACAGGAAGCTGCAGGATATATTTCTAATATTGATGCTAGCTGGTTTGAAGAATCGCATCCACTCCATCAAATTTTCCTGGTGTATGCTATAGATCCAAAAACAGATTTTGAAAAATTCAAGAAACAGGCTGAATATATAGTTACCAATTATCCAGATCATCCCAATACCATGAGCATCAAATATGCGCTTGAATATTATGTAAAGGAAAAGCAAAAAAAAGACGAAGGAACCTCGAGAAAGTCACGAGTGGGAACAAAATATACGGATGTAACTACTGTAGATGTTGATGGAAATACTCATAAATTTTCTGAAGTATTAAAAAAGAACAAATTAGTGCTTCTTGATTTTTGGGCTTCCTGGTGTCATCCATGCAGAGCCGAATTTCCTTATTTGCGAATTGCTTATGACAAATATAAAAACCAAGGATTTGAAATTTATGCAGTGTCATTGGATGATAGCAAAAAGAAATGGTTAAAAGCCTTAGAAGACGAAAAGACATTATGGGTCAATACGGCAGATTTTGAAGCATGGAAATCACAAAGTGCTAAAGATTATGAAATAACTGGCATCCCATATAATGTTTTGGTGAATTCTGAAGGCGAAATATTAGGAGAATCTCTTCGAGGCGAAGGTTTAGAGGAACTTATAATTAAAAATTTAAATATTCAAAAACAAAATTAGCTGTACTATCAGCAAAAAAATAGCCACAGATGGTACGGATTAAAACCGATTTTCACAGATTTCTTATTGGATTACCGTGTATTTATTAACCTGAACTCTATTAGGTTTTTTTATGTCGCTCCGGTGGAGCTCTTGATATGCTCAATCCTTATTAATTTCTATAAATATCTTGCCACTCTGTGGCTAAATTTAGCATCATTAAAAAAATTTGAGCTCCGTAGGAGCATAATATTTATAGAAAAAAGAATAAAGAAAACCGTGTTTAAGCTCCATCGGAGCGACATCTGTTTTATTATCGAGTTCAGGTTATTAATAAACAATTCAGTTCTTATCCGTTTGCATCAGTATCATCCGGGGCAAATTAATTGTTTAGTCTGCTTAAGGATATAAAAGAAAATTAACCACATAGAGACATAGATTTCATTTGTGTTCAAAGATTTTTATAGAAGTTAACACTTTTCACAAGTTATGTTATCTATAAAAAATGAAATGTCTTTTCAAGCCAAAGAAAATCTATGTCTCTATGTGGTTCAAAACTTTTTAAATTTTCTATCGCTTATTTTGGGCAAAAAACAACCCTCCTGATCTAAAAATCATACCAAATGAAACGTATTTTTATTCTATCCCTTATTTTTTTAACCGGCGTAAATGCAAAGGTTTTTTCTCAAACGATCAATTACAATGAAGCTTTACCTGTAGATCAAACTATTAAAAAAGGAGTACTGCCAAATGGTATGACTTACTATATTAAAAGCACTGATGTTATTAAGGGTGCAGCAAGTTATTATATCATTCAAAATGTAGGTTCTATTTTAGAAAATGAAGACCAGCGCGGTCTTGCTCACTTTTTAGAGCATATGGCTTTTAATGGTACAGAAAATTTTCCAGGAAAAGGAATTTTAAATACACTGCAAAAACACGGAGCCGTTTTTGGCAAAGACATCAATGCTTACACTTCTTTTGACGAGACCGTTTATAATTTAAACAACATACCAACTAAAGACAGCCTCGTTGATACTTGTCTCTTGATTTTGAAAGATTGGTCTAATGACCTTCTTTTAACAAATGAAGAAATCGATGCTGAAAGAGGCGTAATAAAAGAAGAATGGCGTACAGGCCAAAATGGGCAAGCCCGTTTGTTTGTAAAATCGATGCCGGTTATATTCAATGGTTCTAAATATGCTGAACGATTGCCTATTGGATTGATGTCTGTCGTAGAACATTTTGATTATAAAGCGCTCCGCGATTTTTATCACAATTGGTACAGGTCGGATTTACAAGCTATCGCTATTATTGGTGATGTCAATGTTGACGAGATTGAGCAAAAAATCATTAAAAATTTCTCTAAAATTCCAGCTGTAAAAAATCCAAAAGAGCGTTTTGTAATAAACATTCCTGAAAATAAAGAAATGGGATTTGTTTATGGAACCGATCCCGAAGTTTCAACTGCATCTATAAGTTTTGGTGTCAGGGATAAAAAATCATTAGAGACCAAAACGGTTTCGGACTTAAAAAGAACTCTGTTAGAGTCCATGGTATCGGGTATGATAGCTGGAAGAATTTCAGAGAAAGCTCAAAAACCAGATGCTAGTTTTTTAAGTGCTCAAATCGGTTATGGAGGATTTACTCGAACTTCGAATGCTTTTAC
>Ga0308157_10002637_pt1 | contig 28531 bp, 24 predicted proteins | sample PhyBR1_FD_201035 | JGI IMG/M metagenome (GOLD analysis project Ga0308157, IMG submission 201035) | Phyllosphere microbial communities from UC Gill Tract Community Farm, Albany, California, United States - DLSLB.R1 | ecosystem: Host-associated > Plants > Phyllosphere > Unclassified | place: USA...
TTCCATATATAATTTTACATAAGAGGATAAAGGCAAACTTTTAATTTTGTCTATATTTGCCGCAACCAATCTTTGATTACTATGCAGAATGAAAAATTGATTACCAATGCTATTGATGCTGCTGAACTGAGTTTTAACGATTTTAAATCAATCGTAATAAACGACTACAGGATAGCTGTTGAGAGCAGGCAGGCCAGCATTTTAGGACGAAGGGAAGTATTAACTGGTAAGGCTAAATTTGGCATTTTTGGTGATGGTAAGGAAGTACCACAGGTGGCGATGGCAAAAGCATTTAAGAACGGAGATTGGCGTTCAGGCTATTACCGCGATCAAACCTTTGCTTTTGCAACTGGTATTTCAACAATCAAAGAATTCTTTGCACAGCTTTATGCCAACCCTGCCGAGGGAGCTGATCCTTTTTCGGGGGGCAGGCAAATGAACTGTCATTTTGCAACACAATCTATAAATGCAGATGGCAGCTGGAATGATTTAACTCAAATTAAAAACTGCTCTTCTGATATTTCACCAACAGGTGGTCAAATGGCCCGTTTGGTTGGTTTGGCATATGCCTCCAAGTTATTCAGAGAGAATAAAGAACTCGACTATTTAAAGCACTTTTCTGTTAACGGAAATGAAGTTGCTTTTGGTACCATAGGTAATGCCTCTACATCAGAAGGTGTGTTTTTTGAGGCCATTAATGCTGCGGGAGTATTGCAGGTGCCTATGGCTATATCGATCTGGGACGATGCTTATGGTATTTCTGTGCCGGCAAAATACCAAACCACTAAAGAAGATATTTCTGAAGTTCTGAAAGGATTTCAACGCGATTTGGAAAAACCGGGATACGAAATTTATAAAGTAAAAGGATGGGATTATCCTGCCCTTTGCGAAGTTTATGAAAAAGCCATTAAGGTTTGCCGTGATGAGCATGTACCGGTTTTAATTCACGTTACAGAGCTTACCCAGCCCCAGGGGCATTCTACTTCGGGCTCGCATGAAAGGTATAAATCGAAGGAACGCCTGAATTGGGAAACCGAACATGACTGTATCCTGAAAATGCGCGGATGGATGCTCGATTCTGCAGTGGCAACCGAAGAAGAAATTCTGGAGATTGAAAAAGAAGTTAAGGTTTTTGTTCGTAATGCCCAAAAAGAAGCATGGAATGAATTTCTGGATAGCATTAAACCAGAGCATAAGCAAGTAGTTGATTTAGTTTCCGGATTGGCCAAACACCAGCCTGAACTTTCGAAAATTTCGGCTACCTTGGCTGCAACTGCCGATGCACAGCGCAGGGATGTTTTTAGTGCCGCCCGCAAAGCGCTTCGTTTATCAACTAAGGTGATTTCGCCCGAACGTGATGCGCTTTTGGCCTGGTATAAAAAACAGGAATCACTTAATTACGATCGCTATAACTCTAAATTACATACCGATGGGGTGGAAAGTCCCGATATGATTCCTGTAGTAGATGCCGTATATGACGAGTTTTCTAAAATGGTTGATGGCAGGGAAGTACTTAATGCCTGCTTTAACGAAAATTTTGCCCGCGATCAGCGTTTGGTGGCATTTGGTGAAGATTTGGGGAATATAGGTGATGTAAACCAGGGGTTTGCCGGTTTACAGGCCAAATATGGTGAGTTAAGGATTACCGATACCGGAATAAGAGAAATGACCATTATGGGGCAGGGCATAGGCCTGGCGCTTCGCGGTTTAAAACCAATTGCTGAAATTCAGTATCTGGATTATTTAATATTTGCCTTAAACGTATTGAGCGATGATTTAGCATCACTTTCTTACCGTACAAAAGGTATCCAGAAAGCCCCGGTTATTGTACGCACCCGTGGCCACAGACTCGAAGGAATCTGGCACTCAGGTTCTCCCATTGCCATGTTATTAGGATCTTTAAGAGGCATGCACTTGTGTGTGCCGCGTAACATGACACAGGCTGCAGGTATGTACAACACCTTGTTCAGGGCCGATGAACCTGCGGTAGTAATTGAATGCTTAAATGGTTACCGGCTGAAAGAAAAATTGCCTGTTAATGTTGGTGAATTTACGGTGCCACTTGGCAAAGCAGAGGTTTTGGAAACAGGTACGGATATTACTGTAGTTTCGTATGGTTCATGTTTAAAAATTGTGCAGGAAGCTGCCGAAGAACTGGCACTTTTAGGTATTTCTGTTGAAATTATTGATCCACAAACTCTTTTGCCTTTTGATAACAGCCAGATTTGTGTAAGATCATTGGCCAAAACCAATAAATTATTAGTTGTAGATGAGGACGTGCCCGGAGGTGCTTCAGCCTACATTCTACAAAAGGTACTCGAAGAACAAAAAGGTTATTTTCATTTGGATGGACAGCCTAAAACCTTGTCAGCAAAAGCACATCGCCCGCCTTTTGGTTCGGATGGCGATTACTTTAGCAAACCTTCGGTTGATGATGTAATTGAAACCATTTATCAGATGATGCACGACGCTAACCCTAATAAATATCCAGCGCTTTTTTAGGCAATTTATGGAGTTGTTTTTAAAAATATAACCTTCTATTAAATAACTGATAATCATTTTATTATATTTTTTGTATTCCTGAATAGAATAAATGAGCCGGCTCTTTTAGCTATGACGTAAGCATTCGATTACTGAATGATCGAATTTTTATATACATTTATATACCAAACCCTATTTTTGTTATTTCAGTATGTCCCAAGTCATCCCCATTGGAGATTGCTGCATGATGCAAGTTTTTTGTTTATCCTTTATCAATAGTCACCAGATTTTATTGTAGGATGAATAAATGCCTTGTTTTCAATCGGTTGATTAATAAAACTTATTTGTTTAAGATAGGTATTGTATTTACATTGTTTTTATTTCTGGGCTTAACCGGTTTTGCCCAAACCAACACTTCACAAAAAAAACTTGACAGCCTTTTAAGCTTAAACGAAAAAAATTTAAAGACGGATTCTTCTAAAATTAAAATCCTGACTGAAGTTTACCGGCAATACATGCGGATGAAAAATGTAGATAAAGCCGAAGAGTTTCTCAATAAAAGTATTCAGCTTTCGCATGAAAAAAATCTGAAGAAATTTTCGGCAATGGCTTATTACAGAAGGGGCCTGATGTACCATGGGAAGTCTAATTATCAACAGGCCGAAGAAAACTATTTAATCGCAGCTGCCGAATTTGCATCCATAGGTAATTTGGATATGACTGCCGGTACTTATCTTAATCTTGGGGCTTTATATGGCAGCATTCCCGACTACGTTAAAGCTTTAGAAGTTAACCAAAAGGCCATTGCCATTTACGAAAAACTGGGTAACGAAACTGATATGGCAAGTTGTTATACCAATATATCGGGTATTTATCAAAGTTTAGGCAATCAGAGCCAGGCACTGGTTTATCTCAAAATGGCGTTAAAAGTATTTGCCCAGGAAGGCGAGAACTCGCGCGGGGTAGCGGTTGTTTACGGTTTAATTGGTACCAACTATTTCGAAGCCTCCGATCGCGAATTGACCGAAATGAATGTTTTACCTGGTCAAAAGGTGAAATTGGCGCTCGAGTATTACAATAAATCGTTAAAGGTATCAGAAGCAATTGCAGATATTGGTTTAATTGCCGGTGTTAAACGCAATTTGGCCGATTTATACAGCTCAATAGGGCAGCAGGAGCAGGCGTTAAAATCTTATCAGAAATCCGTAGAGCTAAGCAGGGATGGAGAAGATCAGGAGAGTTATGCCTCCAGCTTATATGCCCTCGGTAATTACTACCAAAAAGAAAATGATTTGGGAAATGCAATTGTTTTGCTTAATCACAGCTTAAAAATTGCAGAAGAAAACAGATTGCTGGATATCGAAAAACAATCGTGTTTAGGTTTAAGTGCCGTTTACGAAAAACAAAAAGATTATAACAAGGCATTGGCTTATTACAGGCAATATATTGGTGCAAGAGATCAGATTTTTGATCAGGAAAAAGAAAAAGAAATTACCAGACGGCAAATGCAGCTGGATTTTAGCGTAAAGGAACGCGATTATCTGTTCAAACAAAAAATTACAGATGGGGAGCTAAAAAGACAGCAGCAGGAGTTAATATTAAAAAGGCAGCAACTGGCTTTAAGTGATAAGGAGAAGGCATTAGATTTGCTTACCTTCCAGAAAGCAAAGGCCGATTTAGATATCCAGCGCTTAGCTCAGGAAAGTAAATTTGAAAAGGTTAAATTCCAGGCGCAAATGGCCGCCGAGGTAAAGGATAAGCAGATTAGTAAACAACGACAACAGATTAAACTCGATGAACGTGTAAAATTATTACTTACCATAGCCATTACCTTAATTCTGATTATTGCGGTGGTCATCTACTTCAACCAGCGGAAAACCACCAGGCTTAACAAAATTATCAATACCCAAAAACGTGCACTGGAGCAGCTAAGTAAAGTAAAAGACCGCATTTTTAGTGTGGTAAGCCACGATATGCGTACACCGGTTAATTCTCTTATTTCGTTTATGCAATTGCTGGAAGGAGGAAATATTGAACAAGAGAAGTTAAACCGTTATGCAGCATCGCTGAAAAACAATTTAACCTATACTTCTACGATGATGGAAAACCTGTTAAACTGGGCTGCCAGCCAGATGCATGGTTTTAATCCTTATTTAGAAACATTGGATATTCAAGGTTTGGTTAACGAAGTGATTGGGTCGCTGCAGGATCAGGCTAATGAAAAAGAGTTAAACTTACAGAATCTGATCCCCGCCGGAACTACTTGTATGGCCGATGCAAATATGCTGAGTCTCGTAATTCGTAACATCGTTAATAATGCCATCAAATTCACCCCGAATGGTGGGGAAATAGAAGTAAGCTCGGTCTATGGTTCCAATTATCTTGAGATTAAAATCGCTGATAATGGCATTGGTTTAAGTCCGGTTCAAATTGATCACTTTAACAAACCCGGTTACCTTGGTGGTGGGGTAAGTACACCGGGTACGAATAAAGAAAAGGGCACAGGATTGGGCTTGCTGCTCTGCAGAACATTTATAGCCCTCATGAATGGAAAAATCAGTGCCGGAGTTAATGCAACAAGGGGTAGTTACTTTAAAATCTTACTGGCTAAATAACTATTTTAAAAAACGCGAAAGGATTTTCTTATCAATCGATTTTTCTAACAGTTCCTGCCTGTTGGTTGCGCTGATTGGTACGGTAAAATTGTGATCTAAATGTACCTCATGGTTGGTTAAAGTAGTAATATGATTAATATTGATGATATATTGCTTGTGTACCCGTGCAAAAAAATGAGCAGGCAGTTGTTTCTCCAGGTTTTTCAGACTTACTAAAATCACATGTTTATCAGTGCTGGTAAACAATTTCGAAAAATCACCCATGCTCTCAATATAAATCACGTCATCATACCTTAATTTGGTGATGCCTTTGGTTTCCCTGAAAAAGAAGTGATCTTCTTCACCCGTTGGTTGCTCATTCTGCACTGTTTCTTTTCCAACCAGTTTTTTAAGTTCGAGATACTCAATGGCTTTATTGGTGGCTTTAAGTATGCGTTCAAAGGTGGCGGGCTTTACAATAAAGTCTAAAGCATCCAGGTTAAAACTTTCGGCAGCATATTCGCTAAAGGAAGTGATAAATATAAATAAAGGCTGCTTTTTAAGGCTTTTTAGCAAATCCATGCCAGAAAGTTCAGGCATATCAATGTCAGAGTAAACAATATCAACTGCTGTTGCAGACAAAATTTGTGAGGCCTCTATACCGTTATTGCAAACTGCTAAAATGTTTAATGAAGGGATTTTTTTGAGGTGCATTTCTATTGCATCTCTTTCTATTTCGTTATCATCAACGATTAAGCAGTTGTAGGTCATTTAGGGATAGTACTAATTTAGTTAGAGAACAAGGGATTACACTTAAAGTTTCAAATTTAATCGAAAATGTGAATTATTGTGTAAATCCCTTTAACTTTTTGTTATCCCGAAACAGAATTATTTGTGGTGTTTCTTTTCGCCGGTGTATAATTTTTCGCCTGCTGTTACTGGCAGTTGTAAATCGTTTTCTTCCGGTGGTACCGGACAGCGATATCCATCGCTGTAGGCGCAATAAGGGTTGTAGGCCTTGTTAAAATCTATTTCGATCTGGCCGGCTGCAATTGCTTTGCTATCCAGATCAATGTATCTTCCACCACCATAGGTGGTTTTGTTGTTGGTTTCGTCGGTAAAAGGCAAAAACAGATGGTCTTTATAAACAGGGTTAGCCGAGAGCGCGACACTTTTGTATAAAGTCATTTGCAATTTTTTACCATTTAAGCTAAAATTGACATGGGCATACCTGTAATAATCGCTGCTTGTACCATCGTATGTTGGCATTTTGAATACTTTTTCATTCTGCAACAGTTCTACAACAGCCAAAACTTTATAAGTACTGTCAGCATCATAGAAATGGAGGTCGTCCAGATCCTTTTTCTTTAAAGGCGAGCGGCTGTCTGTAATAAAATCCTCTTTGTATTTTTCCCTGTGCTTTGCAATTTTTTCGGAATAGCTTTGTGCAAAGGCATTTACACTGATAAAAATGAGTAGAACAGGCAGGAATTTCATCATAAGATTAAAGTGTGCTTACTTTGTTTCTCAAAAATTGATCTGCTAAGACCAAAGCAGCCATAGCCTCAACAATAACTACAGCCCTGGGTACCACACAAGGATCGTGGCGACCTTTACCTTTAATTTCAGCTGCTTCACCGGCAGCATTAATGGTTTGCTGATTGTGCATAATGGTAGCTACCGGTTTAAAGGCTACTTTAAAGGTAATATCCATCCCATTCGAAATGCCACCTAAAATACCACCTGCATAATTGGTGGTTGTTTTAAATACCTTTGAACCAGCTGCTTTAGGCTGAGGGATATCATTATGTTGTGAGCCCCTTAATTCGCTACCCGCAAAGCCAGAGCCATATTCAAAGCCATGAACGGCATTAATACTTAACATCGCCTTACCTAAATCGGCATGAAGTTTATCAAAAACTGGCTCTCCCAATCCGGCCGGACATCCTTTTACCACACAGCTGATTTTTCCGCCAACAGTATCACCATCTTTGCGGATAGCGTCGATAAATTCAACCATTTCATGCGCAGTTGCCGGATCGGCACAGCGCACAATATTTTCTTCCCTGATTTGTAGAAGAGTGGATAAATCGTTGCTTTCCAGATTTGGTGCTTCGATTGTGCCTACACCTGTTACATGGGCAAAAATTTCAATGCCTTGTTGTTTTAAAAACAGCTTGGCAATGGCTCCTGCTGCTACTCGGGCAGCGGTTTCGCGTGCTGATGAACGACCACCACCGCGGTGATCGCGGATCCCGTATTTAACATCATAAACATAATCGGCATGGCTTGGACGGTATACATCAACATTGTGACCGTAATCTTTAGAACGCTGGTCTTCGTTTGGTATGAGTAAAGCAATTGGGGTACCGGTACTTTTTCCTTCAAAAATACCCGATAGTACCTGAACAGTGTCACTTTCTTTTCTTTGCGTTGTAATTTTCGACTGACCAGGTTTGCGTTTATCCAGTTCTGACTGGATAAAATCCATATCAATATCGAGTTGCGCCGGACAGCCATCGATGATTACACCAATAGCTACACCATGAGATTCGCCAAAGGTTGTGATGCGAAAAAGTTGTCCGAAAGAGTTACCTGCCATATTTTATTTTAGATGTGATAAGCCAGATATGAGATTTGGGTATTATGCCATTTATCATATCTAAACTTCAGTTTTTTATTCAAATTATTTATTTAAGCTGCCTATCTATTGCTTCAAATCTCCGTGATCTCAAACCCGGCTTTTTTCAAATCTTCCCAGTAATACGGGTAAGATTTTTCAACTACCTGCATCTCTTCAATTTCAACTTCATCAATCAATAATGCAAGTGGTGCAAAAGCCATTGCCATGCGGTGGTCCTCGTAGGTAGCAATCGTAATTTTATCAGGAAAATGAAGGTTGTCGGTATTTAAAGTATAAACCAGGTTATTTTCTGTTAAAGTAACACCGATTTTGGCCAGCTCGTTTTGTAGTGCCGCTATGCGGTCGGTTTCTTTGATTTTTAAGGTCTCTAGGCCTGTAAAAGCCATGTTTTTGCCTAAGGCAGCTGCAATAACTACAATAGTTTGTGCCAAATCCGGGCAGGTTTTCAGATCTAATACCTGTTTCGTATCTAACGATAAACCCAGGTTGCTGATTGAAATCCCTTTTTCGGTTTTACTGGTTGCGATACCAAAAATCTTCATGATTTTCTGGATCTGGCTATCACCTTGCAGGCTTTTATCCTTTAAAGCAGGTAAGCTAATCTCTGCTTCATCGGCTAATGCGGCAATGCTGTACCAATATGATGCTGCACTCCAATCGGGTTCAACAATCAAAGTACCAGGTTTAAAAGCCTGCGGTTTTATTGAAATCAAATTTCCCTCCCAGCTGTGTGCAATGCCTACTTCAGCAAGCATATCCAATGTCATATCTACGTATGGCTTAGACGTAAGCTCCCCTTCAATTTCTAAAGTTAAACCTTGAGGCAGCACTGGTGCAATCATCAACAATGCAGAAATATACTGACTGCTGATATCGCCTTTAATTTTAACTTTAGCTACTTTTTGGTTTAGCGGGCCTACAATATTCAATGGCGGAAAGCCTTCAGCTTCTGCATAAGAAATATCAGCTCCTATAGTTTTCAGTGCTTCTGCCAAAATACCGATCGGACGTTGTTTCATACGCTCGGTTCCGGTTAACAGGAAATTGCCGTTTTTTGCTGAAAGATAGGCCGAGAGAAAACGCATAGCAGTACCCGCAGGTCCTACATCCACTGTTTTCGATTCCTTGATTTCTACTTCTAATTCTTCTTCAAGATTATTCAGGATACCATTTAAGGTCACGGTATCAGCAGCATTCGATAAGTTTGCTACCTTAACCAGCTTCTTGCTTAAAGCGCTTATAATTAAAGCTCTGTTGCATTCGCTTTTAGAGCCTGTTAATTGGATTTCCGTATTAATATTCTTGGTTCCTTTAAAAGAAACTAAGGCATTTTTTGACATTTTTATTCTGTTTTATGCTCAAATGTAGTGTCAGATATTTCCATCTGACACTACATTATATTTGTTTCTTAATATCATGGTAGGCTGTCTGAAATTATTGTAAGTTCTCAAACAGACTCAGGACGATATCATTAGCCAGACTCCTGGCTTTGGTCTTCTTTTTGCTCAACTAGGCTTTAACTTCAGTATGTTGTTCTGCAGCAATGCCTTGCTCAGCTTTACCCGCATTCATGATTTCAGTTTGCTTGCGGATCGACTCGCCATGTACCAATTCTAAGAATTTTTCGGTAAAATTTAAGTCTAATTTTAATGCTTTGGCAAATGCCTGGCCTTTTTGAATGATGGCATCCCAACGGTTAACCTGTAAAATAGTTACCTGGTTATCACGTTTAAATTCGCCAATTTTAGCTACAATGGCCATACGCTCGCCTAATTTCTGTAATAAGATATCGTCGATTTTATCGATTGATTTACGTAAATCGGCTAATTTATCAGCAGAAGCTTCGTTTGGTGCTTCTGGTTCGCGTACCGTTAAGCGGTCTACCAATTCTGCTAAAGCAGCTGGTGTAACTTGTTGTTTAGCATCTGTCCAGGCTACTGAAGGATCAACGTGAGATTCGATCATTAAACCTTGCATATCTAAATCCAATGCTTTTTGCGAAATGTAAGGGATTAACTCACGGTTACCGCAAATGTGACTTGGATCGTTAATGATTGGTAAATCAGGGCAAAGTGTTTTTAACTGGATAGCAAGTTCCCACATTGGTTCGTTACGGAAAGAGCTTTTCTCGAATGAAGAGAAACCACGGTGGATGGCACCAATTTTAGTAATACCTGCGCCATTGATACGCTCAATTGCACCAATCCATAATTGTAAATCTGGGTTAACCGGGTTTTTAATCAATACCGGAACATCATGACCTTTTAAAGCATCAGCAATTTCCTGTACGGTGAAAGGGTTTACGGTAGAACGTGCACCGATCCAAAGGATATCAACGCCCGCTGCCAACGCTTCTTCAACGTGTTTTGCATTTGCAACCTCAACAGCTGTTGGTAAACCGGTTTCTGCTTTAGCGCGTTTTAACCACTCTAAACCAATGCTACCAATACCTTCGAATTCTCCCGGACGGGTACGCGGCTTCCAGATACCGGCTCTTAAAACTGATACTTTACCAGTTGCAGCCAATAAATGTGCGGTAGTTAATAATTGTTCTTCAGTTTCTGCACTGCATGGGCCAGAAATGATTAATGGCTCGTTGTTTACGTTTAACCAGGTGTTTAAAGGTTGAATGTTTAAATTTAGTTTCATGATGATTGGGTATTTAATTCCGGAGTCCGGTTTATATTTTTATTGTTTAATTATTATGTTGCTGGATTGAATTTACCAACTGAAAATTATTTACTGTTTATACTTTATCGTTCTTCTGATATTCGCCAAGGATATTGAAGTTGGATGTGTATTTTAAAGCTTTTCTAACTGCTTTATCGTATTTATCGGTACTTGGCCATTCTAAATCAACGTAAAAGTAGTATTCGTTTCTTTTACCTAATACCGGCATAGATTGTATTTTTGTTAAGCTTACATCCTGTTCGGCAAAGATGTTTAACACAGTGGCCAGCGAGCCGGCTTTATGCCCAACCTGGAAACAGATGGAAGCTTTGTTTATTTTTTTGCCTTCGTCTGTTTTGTCTTTTTTCAGGATCAGGAAACGGGTATAGTTTTTCTTGTTCGATTCTACGCGACGCTCTAAAATGTTTAAGCCGTAAAGTTCTGCCGCCAGGTTGTTTGCGATCGCCATTGTGTCTGTCAGTTTTTCTTCCTGTATGCGTTTGGCACAGGCTGCAGTATCGTTGCTCTCTACTATTTTAATGTGCGGATAATCGTAAAAGAAATCAATACATTGACGGATAGCGATAGGATGTGAGGTTACCGTTTTAATATCTTCGAACTTTACACCCGGCAAAGCCATTAGGTGCAGCTGGATAGGTAAATAAACCTCACCAACAACCGAAAAGCCATAATCGCGAATCAGGGTGTAGTTTGGTAACAGGCTACCTGCAATGGAGTTTTCGATGGCCATTACCACGAAATCTGCTTCATTTTTTTCAAGCTTATCGCAGGTTTCTTTAAATGAATTGCATTCTACGGTTTCAATATTTTTACCAAAGAACTTGTAAGCTGCTTCTTCGTGAAAAGAGGCCTTAATGCCTTGAATTGCTACTCGTTTTGTCGTTTCCATTTTTTGCGTTAAACAAAAAAAAGTCCCGGCTGTTTGCCGGGACTTTTTTATACATTTTAATATTTTTTATATATCTTTTTGCATATTAGCCCCGGCTCTCACTAAAATAGTAAAAGTAACCAAAGTAATATGTGCTAAAATTTTTCATTTCTTTTTTTCGTTGAGCCAAATGTAGTAACAAAATTTAATTTGTCAATAGGAAATTGAAAATATTTTTAATAAAATTTAATTTTATTCATTTTAGACCGTTTTGGTGCATGGTATAAATTCCTTAAATGTGTCTTTTAATTAATAGAAATTAAATACTGAGCTTAAGAAAAAGAAGAGGGGTATTTTAAGGATAATCTGGCCGGGATATAAAAAAGAAACCCTGCAGCCATAAAGCTTGCAGGGTTATGAACTTAAACTGCCGAACTTAATTCGGTTTGTTCTGAATTTAATTTTTTAGATTTTTCAAGTGCTTCTGCTTCATGAAGTTCCTGCTGCATAATTTTAGCAATTTTGGTGCTTCCATCATGGCTCCATCCAGGGGGATTGAAAATATATTTTACTTTATCTGTAAAGGTTGGTGCTTTTTTTACATCTGCTGTCAGGGCAATAAATTCATGGAAAATGATATTTACAGGTCCGGTATCAGTAGGTTGGGTAGTGAGGCCATACTTCACTTCATCTTCAGGCAATTCTGCCTGAAAGGTTCCAAACCACCTGTCCCACAGGATTAAAACCATACCCATGTTTTTATCCAGGTAACGTACATTGCTGGCGTGGTGCACCCGGTGGTGAGATGGTGTGACGAAAATATATTCGTACCATTTCGGAAATTTGATGTTGTACTGGGTGTGCACAAGGTTGCCGTAAATTTGGGTAACCAGATAGGCAAAAAGAATATCAACTGCGGTAAAGCCCATAAAAGCTAAAGGCAGGTAAAAGAATACCCGGTACAAGGGTTCAAAAACAGTAGAGCGGAAACCAGTTGTTAGGTTAAAATGCTCTGATGAATGGTGGGTAACGTGCATGGCCCAGAAAAAGCGCACATAGTGCCCTACAGTATGCAAAAACCAGTATAAAAAATCCTGAGCTAAAATTAACACGAGCCAGTAAATCCAAACATTGCCAATCTGAAACAAACGGAACTGGTAGCAATATTGCAATAAGAAAAAAGTTCCTGTTTTAGTAGCCAAATTGATTACAATTGCCGCCGTCATCAGGTAAATATTGGTCCAGGTATCGCGCTTGGTATATAATTTTCTGTCGTGCAGGTAACTGAAATACATTTCAACCAGCGTTAAAACGATTACGAAACTAAAAAGCCCGATGACAGAAATATCACTTCCGGTAAACTTCATGCTATAAACTGTTATAATAATCTAAACTGCTCAAAATATCGGCTTTTGTAACGCGGCAGTTAAACGCGCATTTGCCTGTTGTTTCTAATAAAGAGAACAAAATATTGCCATCTTCATTCTTTTTGTCGCTTTTCATCAATTCTAAAAGCGTATCGTAGCTTTCTTTTTTGATGTGGTATTTAGGATATAACGATAAAATATATTTACTGATATCTTCCAGTTCCCCGGTTGTAAGCGTACTGTTATTAATTGAAAGCGCAGCTTCGCATACAAAACCAATGGCAATGGCCTCACCATGTGTTAATGGATTTTCATCGTTAGCCAGCGAGTAACCTTCAATAGCATGACCAATGGTATGACCAAAATTTAGAATCTTACGCAGATTTTTTTCATGCGGATCAATGGTAACCACTTCGTTTTTAATTTCAACCGAGCGGTAAATATCTTCAGCTGCCGGTGTTAAATAATTGCTTGCTTTTAATTTTTCGTAATATGCTTTATCGTAAATTAAACCGTGTTTAATCATTTCGGCAAAGCCCGATAAAAGTTCGCGCTCCGGGAGGGTTTTTAAAAAGCCGGTTTCGATAAAAACCATTTGTGGCAGGGTAAAAGTACCTACCATGTTTTTTACGTTATCGATGTCAATACCGGTTTTACCGCCTACTGAGGCATCAACTTGCGAAAGCAGCGTGGTAGGAATATTCACAAAATCGATTCCACGTTTGTAGGTAGAGGCAATAAAGCCACCCATATCGGTAATTACACCGCCACCAAGGTTTATCATTAAACTTTTGCGGTCGGCCTCAAAATCCAATAAGGTTTTCCAAATTCCGATACAGAAATCTATGTTTTTGTTTTCTTCTCCCGCGGAAGTTTCAATCAGGTCAAATTCAGAAAAATCCAAAAGCGATTGAAAAAGCGGTAAGCATATTTCACTGGTATGTTCATCAGCAAGTACAAAAACTTTGCTGTATTTGTTGCTTTCTAAAAGTACTTTTAAAGCTGCTAAATTACTTTCGAAATAAACGGAGTGGCCTGCGCTGGTTAATGGTTCCATTAAATAACTTCTATTTTATTTTCCCCAAAAGTAATAATATCGCCAACTCTAACCTTATAACGTTTGCGGTAATCTACTTCGCCGTTACATTTTACCAAACCATCTGTAACAACGGCCTGGGCATCGCCGCCACTTCCAACCAATCCGGTAGCCTTTAACAGCTGAATTAATGGAATAAATTCGCCTTCTAATTTGAATTGTATCATTTTCTGCAAAAATACGATTATTTAAACCTTTTTAGTTTTAACAATCAATGCTTTTTATAATTTTGCACCAATCTGACTTAATTATAGATAAAAAATGGATTTATCCCCCAATAAGCAACCAAATTTCGATAATACGGAAGTTGCGTTCCGTCAAAAAAGCAATACAGAATTAAAAAAAGCTTACTGGCTTTTTAAAATCATCGCCAATAATTTTCTAACCAAAGTTGGTCCGGCCATTACCAATTTCTTTTTGAATATCGGACTACCCATTCAAGGTGCGATTAAAGCAACCATATTTCAGCAGTTTTGTGGTGGCGAAACCATTGCAGAGTGCGATAAAGCAATAGATCAGTTACATAAAGGCGGCGTGGGTACTATTTTAGATTACTCAGTTGAAGGTGAAGAAGAAGAGCAGGTATTTGATGAAACCTGTGCCGAAATTATCCGTACTATTGTTCGTGCCGATGGCGATGTTAAAATTCCAATTACGGTATTTAAAATTACAGGTATCGGTCGTTTCGCGCTGTTACAAAAATTAGATGCAAAAGAAACCCTTACGCCAACTGAAGAGGCTGAGTATGAGAAGGTAAAAGTGCGTTGCGAAAAAATATGCAAAACCGCTTACGAGAAAGGTGTGCCGATTATGATCGATGCAGAAGAAACCTGGATTCAGGATACCATTGATGCGCTGGCATTGGATATGATGCGTAAATTTAACCGCGAACGCATTATTGTGTACAACACCTATCAGATGTACCGTCACGATAAACTGGCTGATATGAAAGCCGACCATTTAATTGCGAAAGCCGATGGTTTTATTTTAGGGGTTAAAATGGTGCGCGGTGCCTATATGGAAAAAGAGCGTAAGCGCGCTGCCGAAATGGGTTATGCTTCGCCGATACAGCCAGATAAAGCTGCGTCTGACCGCGATTATAACGAATCGTTACGCTATTGTGTAGATCATATTGAGGAGATTGCTATTGTTGCAGGAACACACAACGAAGATAGCAGCCGTTTGTTAACTTATTTACTGGAAGAAAAAAATATTGCCCATAACCATCCGCATGTTTACTTTGCACAATTGCTAGGCATGAGCGATAATTTAAGCTTTAACCTGGCCGATTCGGATTACAATGTAGCAAAGTATGTGCCTTACGGACCAATTAAAGCTGTAATGCCTTATTTATTCAGAAGGGCACAGGAAAATACTTCTGTTGCCGGCCAAACCGGTAGAGAGCTGGGGTTGATTGAAAGAGAATTAAAAAGAAGAAAGCTGTAGTTCAGTTTTCAGTTATATCTGGATCGTCATTTCGAGCGGAGTACAACGAAGTCGAGAAATCTGTTAAGATCTCTCCCCGCCTGTACGGGCAGGCATTTCGCTACGCTTCAGTCGAGATGACGATTTTCTTTTTTAAGACCTCCTCAAGTTGAATTTGTTTCAATGTTTTGCTAGATGAAAATTGCCAACTGTTTTTTTTGAACTGAAAATTGCCGACAATTAACAGTTTTCAGTTATATCTGGATCGTCATTTCTAGCAGAGTGCAACGGAGTCGAGAAATCTATTAAGATCTCTCCATTTCGCTACGCTTCAGTCGAGATGACGATTTTCTTTTTTAAGACCTCCTCAAGTTGAATTTGTTTCAATGTTTTGCCAACTGCAAATTGCCAACTGTTTTTTTAAACTGAAAATTGCAAACTGAAACTATTTCTTCACCACAAAAGATTGTTTTCCGGTTAACAGATCATAAAAAAGAATAAAATCGCTGGCCAGGCTATACCCCGGATATTTAAAGGTAGCCGGTTTATTCTTCTCGAAGAAGAAATGCCCCACCCAAGCGAAACTGTAACCCACCAGTGGCATAAGCAGGAAGAAACGCCAGTTGTGAAAGAGAAAGCCCGCAAAAAAAGCCAATACCACCAAGCCAGTACCGATAAAATGCAGTACACGGGAAGTGGTGTTGGTATGCTCCGATAAGTAAAAAGGATAGAACTCTTTAAGCGATGTAAACTTTTTCTCTGCCATAACCTAATTTACAAAATTCCGTTTGCTTTTAGAAATGTGGCTAACTGAGCCGGTTTTTCGGTCATGAGTAAAGTATTTAAGCCTACTTTTTCCGCGCCTGCTATATGTTGCGGACTATCATCAATAAACAAAGTTTCGGCAGGGTTTAAGTTATTCTCTTTTAATACCTGTTCGAAAATATTGGTATTTGGCTTACGCAATTTCATGTGTTGCGAAAAATAGGCCGTCTCGAAATAATCGTCGTAATTGTTAATTTTAAAAGTAGCCTGCAGGTAATTGATAATCCAATCGTAGTGGATTTCGTTATTGTTGCTTAGCAAAAATGTACGGTATTTTGATTTAACCTCTAACAGTAAATCGTGGTTTTGTTGTATGGTACCAATCAATAAGCTGTTCCAGGCATCGTCAATCTGCTGGTCGGTAAGTTGAGGTTGGTTGGCGGCTGCCCTGATACCTGCCCTGAATTCGGCCGGAGAAATGGCTCCGGTTTCAAAATCATCAAATAAGCGGTTATGCGCTTTGTGTGAAAAAAAGGTTTCTACATCGGTAATGCCCAGTTTTTGGAATGATGCCTGTGCGATTCTGAAATCTATGTCGAATATTACGTTGCCGTAATCAAAAATGATGTTTTTAATGTTTTGCATGTGCTGCCAGTTTTGTTGCAAAGATATTATTGCTGTCTAAAGAAGCGTAATATTAAGGCTATCTTTTTACAATAAAAAAGCCCGGAACTTTTTATGTTGTTCCGGGCTTACTGTTTATTTTGGCTCGACTATTACCGACTGAATAATGAGCTTATTGTTTTTATCTTCGGATTTTAGACCCTTAAATACAAAATAGAGGGAGTGAAGCTTTCCGTCGGTGAGCAGATTTACAGGCACAGCTTTGGCAAATGTAGATTTTCCAACCACGGCACCATCTTTACCGTCTAGCCTGATTTCAATTTCACCTTCAGTACCAGGCGCTAAGTTTGCAAATGAAAAACCAAAACTGGCAATACCGGTTAAATCGATGTTTTTTAAAGCTAACCAGCCATTGTCGCGGGTTAAAACAAGTTTTTCGCCACCATAAATATCCTTCTTTTCAAAGCCTTTGAATTCTTTAATATCGTCAGCATCAATTATGCTGCTTCTCAGGTTAATTAAGTTGGTTGTGGTTAGTGGTTTTAATCCTTTGGCACCTGCATCGGTATAGCTTGCTTTAAGTGTCATTACCGATTTCTTCTTATCTACGTTAGCTGGTGGTACAATTTTGCCGGCAGCAGGTAACGAAGCCACAGCTGTTTCTTTATTGCCCAGGGTCATAATCCATTCGGTAATCTTTTTAACCTCAGCCTCTTTCATGGCGCTGTGTGCCGGCATTGGCACCTCGCCCCAAACGCCATGGCTGCCACCAATTACTTTCGAAGCCAGATAATCAACCGCCTTATTGTCGTTTTTGTATTTGGTAGCAATTTTTTCAAAGGCAGGGCCAATTGAAACTGCCGATTCTTTGTGGCAGGTACTGCAATCCGACTTTAACATCAATGCTTTTCCAACTACGGTTTGTGCGGCTTGCTGGTGACCCAATTGCGCACCCGCCATATCAGTTCCCTGCGTATAAGTATTTGAGATGTAAATGCGGCTGTTATTAACTTTTGCACCTTTATCGCTTACCAGCACTTTATAATCTACAACTTTGTTCGGGAAGTAAAAACTCTTGTTTCCCGCTAAAACGATATCTACGGCTGGCTGTTCGTTACCCGCAAAAACCGGAATAACCTGACTTTTGGCAGCAGCTTTACTTTTATCCATTACGGTAACACTAACCGGGTATTCGCCGGCTTTGGTATATGTATATTGTACTGTTGGTGTGGTAGTGGTTTTGATAATTCCTTTTCCCAGGTTCCATACATAACTAAGTGCGTCGCCATCCGGATCTTTAGCTTTAACAGTTGCTGTTAATTTATAAGGCAGTAAACCACTTGTTTTTGCAATGTCGAGGCTTTCTACACTTGGCGGGCGGTTTCCTTTCAGGTAATCGATACGCGTAATGGCGGCATCCGGGTTTTTAGAAAACCAACCTTTTCCGTATTCCAGGATATATAGTTTTCCATCAGGTCCCAGTTCCATATCAATAGGTGCTGCTAACGAAACTTTAGATAAAAATGGTTCCATGCTAATGTAATCGCCTGCAGCGTTCATGGTTACTGCTTTTACCCATCCGCGTACCCATTCGTAAATAATTAATTTTCCGTTGTAGTAAGCCGGGTAGGGCGAATTGGCTTTAGCATAATAAACCGGACCTGCCATAGCTGTACGGCCACCGGCACCAACCTGTGGAAATTCGCTCGATAAGCCATAAGGATACCAGATAAATGCTGGTTGAGTGGGTGGCAACTGGGTTAAACCTGTATTGTTTGGCGAGTTGTTAATTGGCGCTGCCGGATCGAAGGCATTGCCGTTCTCACCATTGGTGAAATCGTAAGCTTTATAAGGATAGTTGTTTCCGATAAACAAAGGCCAGCCAAAATTACCGGCTTTACGCGCCTGGTTAACTTCATCATAGCCTCTTGGGCCTCTTAATGCATCATCATCACTGGCATCCGGACCAACCTCGCCCCAATATAAAAAGTTTGTTTTCTGGTCAACCGAAATGCGGTAAGGATTGCGGTTACCCATTACATAAATTTCAGGCCTGCTTTTTGGATCATTTTTAGGGAAAAGGTTTCCATCGGGAATGCTGTAAGTAGCATCCTCATTAACTCTTATCCTTAAAATTTTACCCCTTAAATCATTGGTGTTACCTGATGATCTTCTGGCATCGTACTGTTCAAATCCTTTACGGTTGTCAAGAGGTGCATAGCCTTTGTTCACAAATTTTTGATTTGGTGCATCGAAAGGAGTAGAGTTATCACCCGTTGAAACATAAAGCAAACCATCTGATCCAAAAGCAATTGAACCACCGGTGTGACAGCAGATATCGCGTTGCGAATAAAATTCGAGCACGATTTTTTCTGATTCTTTTACAATCTGGTCGTTAACCAGTTTAAAACGCGATAATCTGTTTACCGACTTATCGAAAGGGCTGTAAAAAAGGTAAACGTATTTGTTTACGGCAAATTTTGGGTCGGCGGCCATACCCAGCAAGCCTTCTTCGGCGTTAACACCGGGTGCATTGGTTTTAAAGTAAACATCGAGCTTGCCGGCTTCTTTAAGTTTTTTAGTCTGGTTTTTATAAATCAGTATTTCGCCTCTTCGCTGGGTAACCAAAATATCCAGGTTGGGCAGCACCGCCATTTCGGTTGGTTCGGTAAATTCTCCCTGCGCAAGGGTAACTTTTACAAAGCGGTCCTGATCAGGGGTGTCGGTTTTATCGAAAGATAAAAAGGATGTTTTTTTGCTTTCGTAGGAGTTTTTGTTAATTGTTGTTGCCGAAATGAGGGCAGCAGCAGATAGCAATAGTGTAAAAATTGTTTTCATTTATTTGGTTAATGGTGTGTTGCGTAAATATAGGATATTATTTTATGCAACCGATACATTGTATCAAAATTAATGCTTATGGCCAAATTGGGCTTAAAAAAAGCCTGTTGGTTTAGCACCGTAAACCAGAAAATTTAAAAAACAAAAGATACAATTAAATGCTAAGGCAAGCTAAAACTGACATTGCTTAATAACCAGTATAGTGCCGTCGTTTTTGAGTTTATAGTAATACTGTTTTTCGCGTCGGCGGTTTAAAATTTCGATGTGGGCCACTTCTCCCTGTTTTCCGGTATCATCCTGAATATTGTCGCCCTCTTTTACGTTATCTAGTTCTTTTTCCGAACTGTTTTTTGTTAGCTTTTTCATGTTTTCGGTATATTGATGTATAGTACTAACAGGTTGCGCTCAATATGGTTTTAAATTTGGTTAACAACTGTAGGTTGTACGTGTCCCAAATTTAACATTTTGATATTATTGACAAGATTTGCACATCAACTAGTCTGTTAGGGTTATCTATTTATTTTGACCGGATATCTACTGCGGTAATTGTGTAGTATTAGTTACCTTATATTTATATGGCTAAACACTTTAAACTATTTTGTATGACCGGAGTAATTACAGCTTATAATAAACAAAGGGGATTTGGACTAATTTCACAATTGATGGTTGCCGAAAGTATTTATTTCGATATTTCTGAATGCAGGGCAAAAGGTTTGTATGTTGGCAGTTCGGTAGAATTCGATACACAGATTACGAAAAGGGGTATTGTAGCTAAAAACATCACGGCAGCACCAAAAATGAAGGTCAGGGCCAAAATCATGGTTTAGTGTGTCATTTTTAAAATGATGTAGCGCGCTCCAAATTCAAAAAGTATTTAAAATTTTTTCATCGTCGTCGGGTAATGGTGCTATAGTGATTTTACTTTAAGCATTATCCAGTTTCTTAAAAAGGTGGAAGTTTTTAATATATTTATGTTCAAAATCTAAATTAAATGCAAGGAACAGTAAAATTTTTTAACGAATCTAAAGGTTTTGGATTCGTAATTACCGAAAGTGGTGAAGAAGTGTTTATTCATGTAACCGGTCTGGTTGATAAAGTAAAACAAAACGATAAAGTAACATTTGAAATAGCGCAGGGCAAAAAAGGTCCTAATGCGATTAATGTAAAGCTGGCATAATTTAATTCATTGCGCCATACTCGGGCTGTGTTTTTTACTTTAAATTATTACCAACAGGATAAAGTTGATGTATAGCGTCTTTATCCGTCTAAAAATAGTTTTCTGTCATTTTCTTATTTTCCGGATTCAGGATGAGAGCTTAAACGGCTTGCTCAAATATTTTGGCATAGTTTTTTAGGCAAAGGTGTAAATGTGCTTAGGCCAAGATGATAAAACAAATGGGGATAATAGGAAGTTACAGTGAAGTAGAGGGCTTTGGTAAGATAAAAACCGATTTTGGTGAAGAAGTTTTGTTCTACCGGACAGGAATATTAGATGGCGTTAACCTGAGTGCTGGTTTAACGGTTTCTTTCGAAATGCACCAGGTATTATCAGTTGCAGTAAACATACAGGTAATTGATCAGTTTGGTACTGCGTTATAAATCAGTAGTATGTTGTTTTTTATAGTATTTGTCATACACGATGATAAATTTTATCTTTAGCATGTAACCAGAAGATGTAATTCTGGTCTTACTCATGTTTATCCTTTTGAGTTTATTATGATACAGCTGGAGCCAATTAGTGGAGTTTTTAAGAGAGAGCGTGCGCTTTTGGCTGCATTTCCGATGCGCATGTTAATTATTAAAGAGGGTACAGGCTTTTTATGTATGAACTCTGGCGATTACGTGCTGACAAACCGGCGGATATTTTTTATTCCGGAGGAAGGTTTGGTAAGGCTTGACGGAGAAATTAAATCAGGATACTGGCTAAGTTTCAGCAGTTTGTTGTATGCTGAGTTTCTGCTTCAGCATTTGGATCCGATGGCTAAAAATTTATTCCTTAATTTATCTTTCAGGGATCTCGATCTTCCCGCATCTTCCAAAACCTATAGTTTGCTCGATATGCTGAGGCGGGAGATTAATGCCCGGAAAGACCTCGCTTTTCTGGCTCAATATTTATCGTTGTTTTTAGGTTATACAGCTGGTTTAGATGGGTATCTGGCAGCTTTAACCCTCGATGAGTTGGAGCAGGTATTGCGTTTCAGGGCGATTTTAGAGCAGTATTATAAGCAGGAACGTTCTATTCAGTTTTATGCAGAAGGAATGGGCATGAGCACTGGTAAACTAAACCGTTTTTTAGATCGCGTTTTGGGGAAAAGCCTGGCAGTTTTAATTAAAGATCGCATTATGCGCGAAGCCGAAGCATTATTAACCCATAGCGATTATTCGGTTGATGAAATAGCCATTATGCTTGGTTTTGAGCAAACCACTAATTTTAACAGCAGTTTTAAAAGATACAAGGGGATGTCGGTATTTCAGTTCAGCAAGATGGCCCTGTTAAATTGAAAATTGGTGCGTCTGGTAAAGAAATGGACATCTTTCGATTTCATCTCTTCAAAGAAAACAGGTTTTCCCGACCTCAAACATTATTTGCTTTGGCGCCTAACGCGTAAGGCCTTGCTCGCTGCATCTATAATCAGTCGCACCAATTTTGCTGTCCTAAATTATATAATCTTGCCGTAAGAAAGAAGAAATGTTGGCAAATTATTGAAAAATTAATCCTCAAATAAATAGCCACTGTAAGCCAGTCCCTTAGCTACACTTTTAAAGTTATCGCCCGAATTTAGCGGAATGTGAGGGAATTTATGCTTAAACAGTTGCTGCACTGCGGCTACCATTGATGTTCCACCGGTTAAAAATAAACAGTCGATATCCTGAGGTTCAACTTTGTGGGTTTCCATAAACTGATCGAGGTATTTTTCAATTTTAAGGATATCTTTTTCGATAATACCGTTGTATTGTTCAATAGAAATATCTTCATCGATTTCGATTTCCATATTGGAGTAAGCAAAGTTGGATAAAGTTTGATCAGAAAGCTCAATTTTGGTTTTTTCGATTGATCTGAACAGCGAATAGCCCAGGTTATTTTCGATCAGCGTAATAAGGTTCTTGAATTTTGGATCGTTGCCCGAGTAGTAGTAATATTCTTCAATCTCTTTCTGGATTTTTAAACCATTAAAAAAGTTCATTTTATCCCAGGTACAAATATTGGCAAAAAGCGATTTGGGCACATTAAGCACTTTACCAGGGGTGGCTTCGTACATGGTGTTTTTACCGAAGTAAGGTGTTCCCTTTTCCCACATAAAGGCCGAGTCGAGGCTATCGCCGCCAATGTAAATACCGCCGGAAGCAATCATGTCGTTTTTACGATCTTTGCTGCCTACTTTGGCCGGATCGAGCACCAGATAGGTGAAATCTGTTGTTCCACCACCTAAATCGGCAACCAAAACGCGTTCCTTTTTAGTAATTGTTTTTTCGTAGGCAAATGCTGCACCAATGGGCTCGAACTGGAAGCGTACCTGACTGAAACCTGCACTTTCGGCGGCTTTTTTAAGCCTCGTTTGTGCCAGTGTATCTTTCATGGTGCTGTCGTCGTCGAAGAAAACCGGCCGGCCAATAATGGCCCTCTCACAATCTTCGCCAATAATCTGATCGGCTTTATCTTTTAAATCTTTGAGGATTAAGGTAACCAGATCGGATGCCGTATAGCGTTTATTGTGAATGCGGGTTTCGGTAAAAGTAGTACGCGAAAGGATTTGTTTGATAGATTTAATAAACCTTCCTTTCATGCCATCATTCAGGTAGGCATCAATAGCTTTTTCGCCCACAATGTGGCTTTCGCCATCAATCACGCTTTTGGTTTCAGTAAAATAAATCAGCGAAGGGATAGAAATGGTATCTACAATCTCTCTTTTTTCTTCATCGTAAATGGAAAGGGCCGAATTGGTTGTTCCAAAATCGATTCCGTATAAAAACTTACTCATGGGCTTGCAATAAAGTGGTGGCAATTAAAATGGGGTTGCGAAAGTATTAAAAAAACATTTAGCAGACTAAAATTTTTTAAAATAACTCGCTGGTACCCAAATGGGCGTTAACGATGCGGGTAATTTGCTGGCCAAGTTCTTTTGCATTGCCAATACCAACACTTTTTAATGCTGCCAGCTGATCAGTAGTGCGTGGCATGCGCTCGGCGATGGATAGCAGGGCCAGATCAGACAGCACGGCATGATCGGCAGTGCCCCTTTGTGTTGCAATGGTTTTTCGCCATTCAACCAGGTTTTTGTACACCTGCGGATTGCTGATTTCTTTCGGTTTAATACTTGTTTTAGCCTGTTTCTTTTCTCCCGGCTGTTTATTGCTGCTGGCATGAAGGGTATCGATATAATCTTTAATCGAAAATGGAATCCATGAAATTTTAAATAACGCCAGTTTGATGTTTAAGGCATCTTTACAATCTTTGAGCAAGGTTAACAGCTTATCCGAATGGGTATCGTTGTAAAAATTGATGGCTACAATTTTGTCCATTAGCGTAACAACCTGTTGCAGTTTGGGAATAAAATAATCGGAAGCTTTTTGTAAGCGCTCCATAAAAGTAGTTTCTTTTGCCGGATGACCAGAGGTAGAAACTTTATCGTATTCTTTGGCAATAAAGCTACGGGCAACTTTAAAAACTTCGTTCTGTAGCGTTTGGTTTGCCTGTTCGTACAAAGCTAAAAAAGCATTTTTCTCATCTTTATCAATCAGTTTGGAGCGACCAAGCTTTTCCCAGTCTTTGGTTACCAGCGAAAAATCCAGGAGCTCGTGTATCAGTCCCCAGGCATATTGCTGGCTGCAGCGATCTAGTAATTCGGTGGTGGGTTTTTCCTGATGGCTTGTTTTGGTGAAACTGATTACTTTGGCATCGGTAATGATGTTTTCGGCCACTACCGGCGATTTTAAGATCAAGCCTTCCAGGCTGCGGCAACGACTCAGAGCAACATAAGCTTGTCCGTGTGTAAAGGCAGTACTTACATCCAATATCGCTTTGTCAAAAGTTAAACCCTGACTTTTATGTACAGTAATGGCCCAGGCCAGTTTAAACGGATATTGCGCAAAAGAACCTGTACTGTTTTCATTTATTTTATTGTCTTCTTCACTCAGACTGTATTTAACATTCTGCCAGATTTCTTTTTCAACCTCAATTTCGCGGCCACCATCTGTAAAGGCTACCTTAATGCTACCCTGGCTAATGGCTGTTATTTTTGCTGCTTTCCCGTTGTAATATTGCTTTTTGCCCGATGAATCATTTTTGATAAAAATAACCTGTGCGCCAAGCTTCAGCTGCAATTTTTCATCAGTAGGGTAGGCATCTTTCGGGAAATCACCACTTACTTCGGCATCAAAATCAAATATTTCGCCGTCCAGTTTTTCTAAACAGCCTTTATTTATTTCGTTAACCAGCTGGTTGTGGGTGGTAAGGGTAATGTAATCGTCTTTCCATTCCTGGTTAAGCGATGGATCGTAACGTTCGTTTAGTTTGGCCAATAAAGCCGGACTCAGGTCGTTTTCGCGCATACCGTTTAAAATATCCAGAAACACAGGGTCGTTTTGACGGTATACCTTTTCCAATGTAAATGTAACCATCGAGGTCGATTTGAAAATCAGACTGTCGAAAAAGTAAGGGCTTTGATAATAGCTGCCCAAAATATGCCAGGCATCATGAAAAATGGGCGAAAGCTGGTACAAATCGCCGATCATAAGCAGTTGTACACCACCAAAAGCACGGTTTGATCCTTTTACTCTTTTTAAAGTGCGGTCGATAAAATCGATAATATCTACCCGCACCATACTAATCTCATCGATAATTAAAAGATCGAGACAGCGGAGCAGTCTGGTTTTCTCGTCAGAATATTTAATAGGAACTTCTGTGTTTTCATCTACAACCGGAACCAAAGGCCCAAAAGGAATCTGAAAAAAGGAGTGAAGCGTAACTCCACCCGCATTAATGGCCGCAACAGCGGTAGGGGCCACCACGGCGTAATTCTTTTTGGTGTTTTCTCTGATTTTACGCAACAAAGTGGTTTTTCCAGTACCTGCCTTGCCCGTTAAAAACACAGGCTGGTTGGTTGTGGCTAAAAAATCTAAAAGGAGTTGGTTGTCCGGATCGGGCGTATTCATATCAATGCAAAAATAACCTATTCGGCAGGCATTTGGTAAGAGATCGGTGACTGTTTTATCCACAAAATGCAGGGTTTTTGCAGGTTGCAGCAACAAATAAGCCTTGGAGGATACGGAAAGCCTGTTTGGTTTTTTAAATTAAGCAATTGAAAATGAGTTTGTACGCAAAATATTTTAATTTTATATGAAAAACATTTTCGAAATTTGAATGCAAATTTGTAACATTGCACTCGCAAAAAAGCTAAGGCTTTTTTCCGGGCCTATAGCTCAGCTGGTTAGAGTAGAAGACTCATAATCATTGAGCTAAAGAATTGAAAACAAGCTTTTTAAGCTAAACATTTTTGAAAACCTTTGGGGGTTCTCCAAAGAAAAAAAAGATGTTAAAAGCATCAGAAAATTGTCTAAATTTGTCTCACGCAGACAGCAAAAAATTGCGTAAGGGCCTATAGCTCAGTTGGTTAGAGTAGGAGACTCATAATCTCTTGGTCGCTGGTTCGAGCCCAGCTGGGCCCACTAAAAAAACCGTCAATCGAAGAAATTCGGAGGCGGTTTTTTTGTTTTCTGATGCTGATTACCGTCAGCAATCATGCTTTGAGGAACCCCCTTTAGAGCAGGTTTTACATAATTTTTTGTTAAACTTTACGCAAAACCGTAACAAATACGTAACGGAAATTTTTGCGTGCTAAAAAGAAAATTATGGCAACCGTAAGCGCAAAGGTTTATGAACACCACAAAAAAACAGATGGCACCTACAACGTAAAAATCTGTGTCCATCACAAAGACCAGAGAAAGTTTATTGACACTAATCACTATGTAGTCAAGAAACAATTAACGGCAAAACTAAAGATCAAAGACAATTTTGTAAACGATCTCATCGATAACCAGCTGAAAGGCTACCGCAAAATTATCAGTGAACTTGGTGAAAAGCTCAACTTCTTTAATGCGGAATCTTTAAGGGACTATCTGCGGGACAAAGATGCTGATGTAGATTTTATCAAGTTCTGTCAGCTGCACATTGAGCGGCTGAAAAAGGAAAACCGTACAGGAACGGCGGGCACCCATCGTACAGTACGAAACAGTCTGATCGATTATTTCAAACGGGACTCCGTCTCTATAACAGAGATCAATTCAAATATGCTGGTCTCCTATGAAAGATTTCTAAGAAGCAGGCGTACCATGACCCGGATTGTTACCGAGGACGGTCGAACAAAGGAGAAGGCCATTGATGGCCTATCCGATAGCGGTCTCCATAATCACATGCGTGACCTACGTACGCTATTCAATGCTGCATGTAACATGTATAATAACGAAGATCTGGGTATTTACAGGATCAAACATTACCCGTTTAAAAAATACAAAGTCGGCTCTGCTCCGTTAACAAAGAAAAGAAATAACACTTTGGAAGAAGTCAGGGCTATTAGAGATTGCGTAACGAGACCCGGAAGCCGTGCCGAATTGGCAAAAGAAATCTATATGCTTTCATTCTATTTATGCGGGATGAATGCTGTCGACCTTTATCAGTTAACAAAGAAAGATATTAGGAACGGTCGAATTGACTATCATAGGTCCAAAACCCAAGGCCGAAGAAAGGACAATGCTTTTATAAGTATCAAAATCATTGAAGAAGCCAAGCCCCTATTAGAAAAATATATCGAGAAGCTTTCTGTGCGTTATTCAACATATGGTGTTTTCGATACAGCACTAAGCCAGGGAATGAAGCAAGTGCGAGAACTTACAGGCATCGTTGGAGCAACGATTTACTGGGCGCGACACACCTTTGCGACAGTAGCAAGGAATGCCTGCCGCATAAGTAAGGATGATGTTGCGTTAGCACTTAATCATGTCGACGATGAACACCGCACAACGGATATCTATATTGAAAAAGATTGGAGTATAGTTGATGAAGTGCAGACGAAGGTAATAAACTCACTAAGGAAGCTTGGTATTAAGACTTCTGCGAAACAACATAAAGACGGGTCAGTAAAGAACGTTGCGTAAAATTGACACCTGCATGGTTTAGTTTTTTGGACCATGCAGGTTTATTCACGTCTGAAAAATTTAAATTTGAACATCATGAAAAACCTTATTTTCTTTTTCCTGACCTGCATTATTGCTACCGGAGCTTTTCTGGCCGGTACGACTATGAAAAATCCTTTGCCTGCTTTTATTGTGGCTTTCGGTATTTGGATATTGTTCCTTTATAGAATGAGTAAGCGGTAGGCCTGATAATTCCGTACTCTTTTACATAGATTGACAAATCAAATAATGTAGTTGACATCATAACTACAGTCGTCAAAGTCAATAGTGAATTAAACTAATCTTCTACATTAGAATTCAAGGCTATTTTTGAGGAGGTTAAGAGTGCAAAATCTTATTTACAACCTGGACATTTTTCGACTTTCTGAGAAAGTTCAACTATGCTCATCAACTGATCGAAAATGACTTTCTTTTCATTCTTGTTCGTACATTTTGCTAATCAAACTCTCCTTTAATGCATCTAAAAATTTTGTAGGGTTCTTTTTCCGATTTTTTAACTCTAAATAAGTGTGATAAAATTCTCCCAGTTCGATATTAAAAAATTGTTCAAAACTGTGCGAAATGGTTTTTATTTCGATATTTCCGTTATTTAAAGCTAGTTTAGTATGTAATGCATAGATTAACTCAATAAGGTCAGTTTTACTGGCGGTCCAGTTCAAAGATGTAACATTTCTATCCCTATTGATGAGCTCATTTCCGCTAACTATATAATGAAGTTGCCTTTCAAGATAGATTTGAATCAAATCGTTCGCAATTATCTTTGCGAACTTATAATCATGTGATGTGGCAAAACTGTGATCTGTTTCGAAGTAATAAGTATCGAGGCTTAATTTGATATCATATTCACCTCTTAAAAAATACTTATGGTCAAGATGTGTACTGTTAGTTCTGTAATATTTGTAGAGTTCTATATTTTTATCGTAAAATCTCTTTAGATCGAGCATTTGT
>Ga0308157_10002638_pt1 | contig 28520 bp, 26 predicted proteins | sample PhyBR1_FD_201035 | JGI IMG/M metagenome (GOLD analysis project Ga0308157, IMG submission 201035) | Phyllosphere microbial communities from UC Gill Tract Community Farm, Albany, California, United States - DLSLB.R1 | ecosystem: Host-associated > Plants > Phyllosphere > Unclassified | place: USA...
GCGCTTCGACAGGTTGTGCACGTAGCCGATAGCCAGCTGGTGAGCCTTGGAGTCGATGGCCTTTTGGTCGTACAGAGCGTATTGCAGCTTGAATTCGCCGGCGCCGACTGGCACGGAAGCGCCCAGAGCGTATGCGTTGAACTTGGCATCGGATTGGCCTGGACGGTCGTACTTCGACTGTTGCAGGATCGTGCTCAGCTTGGCAACGTTCAGGTTGTACGAAGCGCCAACCGTCAGGGTGTCACGGGAAACAGCGGCGTTAGCAGCGTTCACCAGGTCACGTTGGTCGTACGACACAGCAACGCTCAGAGGGCCGTTGTCGTAGGCGCCGAAGCCACCAGCGTAGCGGCCAGCCTTGCCGACGGTTTGCTCGTCGAAGCCGTAGCCCAGACCAGCGGTGAAGCCGCCGAAGTTAGGCGTGTAGTAGCTGACCATGTTGCTGGAACGCACGTTGCCAGCGTCAGCCGTTGGGCTGCCGTTCCAGTTTTGCCAGCCGTTGAATTGGCCGATACCGGTTTGACCGAAGATGTCGTAGCCGCTGGTCTTGCTGTAGCCAGGGGTCAGTTCACGGCCCAGACGGACTTCACCGAAGCCGCCCATCAGGCTGATGGTGGAACGACGTTGGAAGTTGAAACCGGAAGCATTGCCGTTGTCACCGAAGATTTCGCCTTCGAGCCAGAAGCCAGCCTTCAGGCCGCCACCCAGATCTTCGGTACCGCGGAAGCCCAGGCGGCTCGTCGCGTTGCCGCTGGTGGTCAGGCCGTACACGTTGTCGCCAGCTGGGTTGGCGTTGTCGATGTAGGTCACGCCGGTGTCGACGATACCGAACAGCGTCACGGACGACTGAGCCATTGCAGCACCGGAGGAAGCCAGCACAGCCAGGGCAATCAGGGATTTTTTCATTGCGAGTTACTCCAAGGTTAAACAGAGGGCGCCGGTTCAGAGGGCCGAGCTGCGAAAGACGCGCAGCCCTCGCCGGTTCCCCGGGCCAACCTCCTGGTGGGGAAGTTACGGGTATTGCAACAGACGCCAGCGGGTTTCGCAAAGGAATTCCCGCACAATTCGATTGCGAAGGCGGATTCCGTTGCAGTGCTGCAACAGGGCCGCGCAATCGACGAAAACCCTCGCAACAGCGTCGTCCCCGCCTACACCGATTCCTCTTGATTCCCTGGCCGATTCCCTCACTTTCGCCGTCACCATGGACAAATTACTGATTGCCGCGGATGCCGCGCTCAAGACCCTGTTCGCCAAGCCTTCGGCTTCGGAGGCCTCCCCCGCCCGCGGCACAGGGCAACAAGCACTTTCCGCGCCAGAAAAACGGCTTTCCGGTGCGTTGATGCGTGTGAACCATGTCGGGGAGGTGTGCGCACAGGCGCTCTACACGGCACAGGCGAGCGTGACGCGGGACCCGGCACTGCGCCGCGATCTGCTGGATGCGGCGCGCGAGGAAACCGATCACCTGGCATGGACCCAGGAGCGGCTGGACGCACTGGGCGCCCGTCCCAGCCTGCTGAACCCGCTCTGGTACGCAGGGGCGTTCACGATCGGGCTGGTGGCGGCGAAGGTGAGCGACCGCGCCAGCCTGGGCTTCGTGGTGGAAACCGAGCGCCAGGTGGCCCAGCATTTGAAGGGGCACCTGAGCCGCCTGCCGCTCGCCGACCACGCCTCGCGCGCCGTGGTGGTGCGCATGCAGGCGGACGAGGAGCGCCATGCGGCCCATGCGCTGGCGTCCGGCGCCCTGCCCCTTCCCGCGCCGGCACGGTGGGCCATGCGCGCAGCCGCCAAGGTGATGACGACCACGGCGCACTATCTATAAAAGGCCTTCTGCGGCTCCAGGAGACTCCCTGAGGCGCGCTGCTTGAAAGGGCCTGGCCCGCCCTGGCGCATCACCGGCTGGACCGGAGCCGCTTGCAACGCCATGCGCTGCGGCCCCTGCGCCCCGGGGCCTGCGCCATCAACCCTCGACGATGTCGAAACCGGTCGTGATCTCGGCCGTCTTGCCCAGCATGATGCTGGCCGAGCAGTATTTGTCGTGGCTCATCGCGATGGCACGCTCCACGGCCGCCGCCGGAATGCCTCGCCCGGTCACCGTGAACTGCATGTGGATCTTGGTGAACACCTTGGGATCGACTTGCGCGCGCTCGGAGGTCAGCTTCACGCTGCAGCCCCGCACGTCGTGCCGGCCGCGCTTGAGGATCAGCACCACGTCGTAGGCGGTGCAGCCTCCGGTGCCCGCCAGCACGGTTTCCATCGGGCGCGGCGCCAGGTTCTGGCCGCCGTTGGCGGGGTTGGCGGCGTCGGGCGCGCCATCCATGGCCAGAACGTGGCCGCTGCCGGTTTCCGCGATGAAGCCCATGCCAGAGCGGGTTCCGCTGGTTCCAGTCCAGCTGACGGTGCATTCCATGTTGTTTTTTCCCCAAAGTTGGATCGGCGGTACAGACTGCCCGACCGCCGGTCATGCAATTTTGCTGCATCGCAGCATCCGTTGCGCTACACTTGACCCATGCGCTGCTTCATTTGATCAGTGCACCTATTGTCTCCTCCATCTCCTCAAAGGATGGATTCGGCCCTGGACCTCACGGTTCGGGGCCGTTTTTTTTGCCCGGTCGGCGCCCCGTCCGGGCGCTGAAGGCAAGCGCCTATGATGACGGCCCCGCCGCTTGCCGCGGCGGGCTCTTCCTGACGCCTTGCCCATGACCCAGCCTCTCACCCCCTTCGATTACCTGAAGAAGATCCTCACTGCCCGCGTCTACGACGTGGCCGTCGAGTCCGATCTGCAGCCGGCCCGCGCCCTGAGCCAGCGGCTCGGCAACCAGGTGTTGCTCAAGCGCGAAGACCAGCAGCCGGTGTTCAGCTTTAAGCTGCGCGGTGCCTACAACAAGATGGCGCACCTGACGGCCGAACAGCTGCAAAAGGGCGTCATCTGCGCGTCCGCCGGCAACCATGCCCAGGGTGTCGCGATGAGCGCGCGCAAGCTGGGCGCCCGGGCCGTGGTCGTCATGCCCACCACCACGCCCCAGCTGAAGATCGATGCCGTCCGCACGCTTGGCGGCGACGTGGTGCTGCACGGCGACAGCTATTCGGACGCCTACGGCCATGCCGTGCGGCTGCAGCAGGAGCAGGGGCTGACCTTCGTGCACCCCTTCGACGACCCCGACGTCATCGCCGGCCAGGGCACCATCGCCATGGAGATCCTGCGGCAGCTGCAGAGCCTGGGCAGCAGCCGGCTCGACGCCGTCTTCGTCGCCATCGGCGGCGGCGGGCTGGTGAGCGGCGTGGCCAACTACATCAAGGCGGTGCGGCCCGACATCCGCGTGATCGGCGTGCAGATGAACGATTCGGACGCCATGGCCCAGTCGGTGCGCGCCCACCAGCGGGTGACGCTGCCCGACGTGGGCCTCTTTTCCGACGGCACGGCGGTCAAGCTGGTGGGGGAGGAAACCTTCCGCGTCGCGAGCGGCCTGGTGGACGAATTCATCACCGTCGACACCGACGCCGTCTGCGCCGCGATCAAGGACATCTTCGTGGACACGCGCAGCATCGTGGAGCCGGCCGGCGCGCTGGCCGTGGCCGCCATCAAGCAGTACGTGGCAGAGCGCGGCACCACGGGCGAGACGTACGCCGCCATCCTTTGCGGCGCCAACATGAATTTCGACCGCCTGCGCTTCGTCGCCGAGCGGGCCGAGGTGGGCGAGGAGCGCGAAGCCCTGTTCGCCGTGACCATTCCCGAGGCGCGGGGCAGCTTCCGCCGCTTTTGCGAAGTCGTCGGCGCTCTGCCCGGCGGCCCGCGCAACGTGACCGAATTCATCTACCGCATCAGTGACGCCGACCGCGCCCACGTGTTCGTGGGCCTGACCACGCTGGGCCGGGGCGAATCCACGCAGATCGCCGGCACCTTCGAGCAGCACGGCTTCCGGGCGCTGGACCTGACGCACGACGAGCTGGCCAAGGAACACTTGCGCCACCTGGTGGGCGGCCATTCGGCCCTGGCGCAGGACGAGCGCCTGATGCGCTTCACGTTCCCCGAACGGCCCGGCGCGCTGCTCAAGTTCCTGAGCCTGATGCAGCCCACCTGGAACATCAGCCTGTTCCACTACCGCAACCAGGGTGCCGACTACGGCCGCATCCTCGTCGGCATGCAGGTGCCGCCCGAGGACAAGGCCGCGTTCGATGCTTTCCTGCAGGCGCTCGACTACCCCTGGGTCGAAGAGACGGCCAACCCGGCCTACCAGCTGTTTCTTCAAGCCAAATAGGCCTGCAGCGCTTTATTCATAAACGTTAATAGCTATCATTTTCATAGCAAGCCCATGAAACCCCGGCTCCGCCTGCCGCAGGCGTTGCGCCACTACCTGCTGGCGGTGCAGTTCTTCACCCGGCTGCCAGTGACCGGCCGGCTGGCGGACTGGGTGGGCTACAGCCCCGCCATGCTGCGGGCCAGCGCCGCACACTTTCCGGGCGTCGGCTGGCTGGTCGGCGGCGTGGCCGTGGCCGTGTACGGGCTGCTGCACGCCGCGCTGGGCGGCGGGCTGGCGCCAGCCCACGCCGGAACGCCGCTCGTGTGGCTGGTGGCCGCGGTGGGCTGCGCCGTCGCCACCGTGCTCGCCACGGGCGGCTTCCATGAAGACGGCCTGGCCGATGTGGCCGACGGCCTGGGCGGCAGCGCGCAACGCGAGCGGGCGCTGGAGATCATGAAGGACTCGCGGGTTGGCGCTTTCGGCGCCATGGCGCTGGTGCTGGCGCTGCTGGCCAAGGTGGCGCTGCTGGCGCTGCTCGGTCGCCATGGGCTGGCGCCCACGCTGTTGCTGCTCTGGACGGGTCACGTCGTCTCGCGCGGCTGGCCGCTGCTGCTGATCCGCTGCCTGCCGCATGTGGGCGACACCACCACCTCCAAGAGCAAGCCACTGGCCGACCGGATCGCCCTGCCGGCCCTGGGGGCCGCCGCTGCCTGGTGCGCCTTGCCGCTGGCGCTGGTGGCATGGGCGCTGGGCGCTCTCACTCTCGCAGCATGCCTGGCCGCCAGCGCCGTGGCCGCCGCCGCCATGGGCCGCTGGTTTGCGCGCCGGCTGCAGGGCTTCACCGGCGATTGCCTGGGCGCCACCCAGCAGGTGTGCGAGATCGCCTTCTACCTGGGCGCCGCCATCGCGCTGGCACCCCGCGCGCTGTGACTGCGCCCCCGCCCTCGCTCCCGCCGCCCCCCGGCCCCCGGCTCTGGCTGGCCCGCCATGCGCAACCGCTGATCGGGCCGGGCATCTGCTATGGCCGCCACGACGTCCCGGCCGATGCGCACGCCACCGCGCAGGCAGCGGCCACGCTGCAGGCCGCCCTGCCTCGGCGGTTGGTGGCGTGCCGGCATTCACCGCTCCAAAGATGTGAGCAGCTCGCGCTGGAGCTCAAAGCGCTGCGGCCCGATATGACCCTGGATTCAGATGACCGCCTGACCGAGCTGCACTTTGGCCTCTGGGAGGCACGCGCCTGGAACGACATCGCCCGCGCCGACATCGACGCCTGGACCGATGCCTTCGCCGATCACGCCCCCGGCGGCGGAGAGCGCCTGTCGGCCATGCTGCTGCGCGTGGCCGATGCGTTGGCCGACGCCCGGAGAGCCGCCGCCCAGGTGCCCGGTGCGGACGTGCTCTGGATCACCCACGCTGGCGTGGTGCGGTGCGTGCTTTGGCTGCAGCGGCATGGGGAGCGGCTGCCCCGGTCGGAGGAATGGACGGACGCCGCCCCCGCATTCGGCGGCTGGGCCACGGTGCCGCTGGGCTGAAGCCCGGGCCAGGGGGCCGGCGTGGGTGGCTATTTCCGGAGCGGCATGTCCAGCGCCACGCTGGTGTCTCCGCCCATCGACGGCCCCAGGCGCGCCTGGTTGCGGCCCAGCGACTGCAGCACCAGCCCGGGCTCCAGTTCGGCCCCGACGCGGTACGGCCTCGCGGGCTTGCCATCGATGGCGATCAGCGCAGCTCCGCCGCCGCTGGACGTGCCGGCCAGTATGCCCACCAGCGCGAAGCGGCTGGCTGCGGCCGGCGCCGCCACCGGGGCGGCCGGCCCTGCGCCCAGCAAGCGGGCCAGCGCCAGCGCGTCCGGCGCCACCGGCTCGGGCGCGGCCACCGCGACGGGCAGGGACGGCGCCTGGGCGGACAGCTTCAAGCCCCAGTACACCGTGCTTGCGCCCGCCAGAGCCCAGAGCGCCATCGTGCCCAGCCGCACGCCCCAGGGGCTGTATGTGTTTGTCACCATCGCAGGATTATGATTGACCGGATATGTCCCATCCGAGCCCCCATACGCGTTTGATCGACACCATGCAGCCCATCGCCACCGCTTCCCGGCACGGCCCCGCCACCCCTGGCGGGCCCGCCGCGACCGGACAGCGGCGGCTCGGCCAGCGCATCCGCCGCCGCGTGGCAGCCGGCTTCACCCTGATCGAGCTCATGGTGGTGCTGGTCATCATCGGCGTGCTGGCCGCGCTGATCGTGCCCAACGTGCTCGACCGCGCCGATGACGCCCGCAGCACCGCCGCCCGCACCGACATCACCAACATCGTGCAGGCATTGAAGCTCTACCGCCTGGACAACCAGCGCTACCCCACGGCCGAGCAGGGCCTGCAGGCGCTGATCGCCAAGCCCTCCACCGGCCCGGTGCCCGGCAACTGGCGCCCTTACCTGGAAAAGCTGCCCAACGACCCCTGGGGCCGGCCCTACCAGTACCTCAGCCCGGGCATCAAGGGCGAGGTCGACGTGATGTCGTTCGGCGCCGATGGCCAATCGGGCGGCGAAGGCAAGGATGCCGATATCGGCAGCTGGCAGTAAAGGATGACCCCCACGGTCGCGCACTGCGTGTCGCTCCCTGCCCCCCGAGGGGGCCGCGTTTCGCCTTGGGGCGGCCCGGCGGCGAAACCGTTCTCTGACTGATTGGGTGGGGTGACGGTGGCTGGTTCCCTGTGCGTGCGTCGGCGCGGCCGTCACCACGGCTTCACCTTGCTGGAGCTGCTGGTCGTGATCTCCATCATCGCCCTGGCCACCGTCGGCGTGGGGTTCGCGCTGCGCGACAGTGGCGATACGAAGTTGCAGCGCGAGGGCGAGCGCCTGGCGGCGCTGCTGGAATCGGCGCGGGTGCAGTCGCGCACCTCGGGCGTGGCCGTGCGCTGGCAGGGTGGGCCGCAGGGGTTCCGCTTCGACGGGCTGCCGCAGGGTGCGCAGTTGCCCACGCAGTGGCTGGACGCCGCCACCGGCGTGCGCGGGCCGGCCGTGCTGTGGCTGGGGCCGGAGCCGCTGATCGGCGCGCAGCAGGTGGTGATCGTCAGCAGCGCGTATCCGCAGCGCGCAGTGCGGGTGGCCACCGACGGGCTGCGGCCTTTTGCGGCGCAGGGCCTGCAATGACGCGCGCACACGCCCGCATCCGCCGCCACCCCCGCCCCCGCCGCTGCGCCGGCCAGCAGCGGGGCTTCACGCTGGTCGAGGTGATGGTGGCCTTGGCCATCGTCGCCATCGCCCTGCTGGCGGGGCTGCAGGCCACGTCCGCCCTGACGCGGAACGCGGCACGCCAGACCGATGTGCTGCTGGCGCATGTGTGCGCCGAAAACGAGCTGGTGAAGGTGCGGCTTTCCAGCCAGATTCCCTCGATCGGCGATTCCCAGCTCACGTGCGAGCAGGCGGGGCGGCGCTACGACGTGCTGGTGTCGGTGCTGCCGCTGCCCAACCCGCAGTTCCGCCGCGTCGATGCGCAGGTGTCGGAAGGTGGCAACTCCGTGCTGCGGGTTTCGACCATCGTGGGGAGGTATTGATGGCCCTCCCCCCTGAGCGGCTCCGCCGCTTCCCCCCGCTCTCGACGTTCTGCGCACGTCGGGCAGAGGGGCGCCGGCAGTGGCCTGGCCAAGCCAGCTCCCCGCCGTCTGCTGGCTTGGCCTGCTCCGCGGCCTTCGGTCAGTTCAGCGCCGCGCGATGCTCGGGGCATGTGGACGCTGCCGACCAACGGGGAGCGGGCAATTGAGGCTGCTTGCTGATCGCCGTAGCGCACATGGCTTCACCCTGATCGAGCTGATGGTCGCCATCGCGGTCATGGCGCTGATCGCCATCATGAGCTGGCGCGGGCTGGATGGGATGGTGCGGTCGCAGGAGCAGACGCGCCAGCGCACCGATGGCCTGCTGGTCATGGAGACGGTACTGGCGCAGTGGAAGGCCGACCTGGATGCGCTGCAGGCCATCGAGGGCACGGAGCCCCTGGCCTGGGACGGCCAGGTGCTCCGGCTGACGCGGCATGGCACGCGGCTGCCCGACGAGGGCGCGCTGGTGGTGGCCTGGGCGGCCCGGGCGGTGGATGGCCAGACGCAGTGGCTGCGCTGGCAGTCGCCGCCGCTGCGCACGCATGGCGAGTGGGAGGACGCCTGGCAGCGCGCGGCGCAGTGGGCCCGCACGCCGGGCGAGGCCGAGCGCCGCGCGGAAACCGTGCTGATGCCCGTCCAGCAATGGCAGGTGTTCTATTACCGGGGCGGCGCGTGGTCGAACGCGCAGTCCAGTACCGGCACCTCGGCATCGCCGCAGACGCCGGGCGGTCTGTCGCCCGAGGCGGCCAGCATTCCCGACGGCATTCGCCTGCAGTTGCTGCTGCCTGCGGGCGGCCCACTGGCCGGCGAGATGACGATCGACTGGGTCAACCCGCTGCAAGGGGGCAACAAGTCATGAGCGGGCGCCGCACCTTGCAGACGGCAGCCCCCTGCCGCAGCGCTGCCCAGCGGGGCGCCGCGCTCCTGGCAGCCATGCTGACGGTGACGCTGGTGGCCGCGTTCGCCTCCGCCGCGATGTGGCAGCAGTGGCGGTCGGTGGAAGTGGAGACCGCCGAGCGCGCGCGCGTGCAGTCCGCCTGGATTCTGGTGGGCGCGCTGGACTGGTCGCGGCTGATCCTGCGGGAGGATTCGCTGGCACGCAACGGCGACGGCACCGACAACCTGACGGAGCCCTGGGCGGTGCCGCTGGAAGAGGCGCGCCTCTCCACCTTCCTGGCCGCGCAGCGGGGCGTGGCCCAGGTGGAAGATGCCAGCACCGACACGGCCAACGCCTTTCTCTCGGGGCAGATCACCGATCTGCAGTCACGCCTGAACCTGCGCAACCTGGCCAGCAACGGGCAGGTCAACCCGGTGGCGCTGCGCCAGTTCACCCGGCTCTTCGAATACCTGGGCCTGCCGATGCAGGAGCTGACGCTGCTGAGCCAGGGCATGGCGCAGGCCCAGGTGCAGCGCAGCGGCGGCATCGGCTCGGGCACCGGCTCCGGCGTGCCGACCGGCGCGATCGGTGCCGGTGGGACCGGTGGCGCGGTCAGTGCCAGCCGCAACGCAGCGGCGCCGCTGCTGCCGCAGACCGTGTCGCAACTGACCTGGTGGGGCCTGTCGGCGGCCAGCGTCGCGGCACTCGCGCCCTATGCCACGCTGCTGCCCGTGCCCACCCGGGTCAACGTGAACACGGCCGACGCCGTGGTGCTGTGGGCCAGCATCGACAAGCTGGACATGGCCGATGCGCAGCGGCTGGTGCAGGCGCGCGAGGGCAACTACTTCAAGACCGAGACCGACGCCGCCAGGCTGATCGGCAGCCAGGCCGAGCTGACCGGGGCCACGCATTCCGTGTCGTCCAGCTACTTCGAGGTGCGCGGCCGGCTGCGGCTGGGCACGGCGGTGGTGGAGGAACGGTCGCTGGTGAGCGCGGCAGCTTCGTGCGCGACAGTGCCGACGCCCTGCGCCGCTGAGCGTCCTCGCGTCCCGCCAGCGGCCCCGCCCCCGTCCCGCGCGCGGCACTGTCATCGCCCGCCTCTAGAATGGCCCGCCGAACCGATCCATGAGCACCCTCATCCTGACCCTGTCCCCGGACACGCCGGGGCCCGCCGCCGAGTACAGCTACACGCTGACCGCCGACGGCCACACCGCCATCCGCCATGCCAGCGCCACCGCCGCCCTGCTGCCCGACCCCGGGCGCGCCGGAGAGACGGTGGCCGTGGTGCCCGCGCGCCTGCTTTCCTGGCACCGGGTGACCCTGCCCCAGGGCACGGGCGGCCAGGCGCCGCGCCTGCGCGCCGTGCTGGAAGGCCTGCTGGAAGAGCGCCTGCTCGACGACACCGTGCTGCTGCACTTCGCGCTGCAGCCCGGCGCGCGTGCGGGCGAGCCCGCCTGGGTCGCCGTGTGCGACCGCGCCTGGCTGCGCGCGGCCCTGCAGACGCTGGAGGCCGCCGGCCGGCCGGTGTCGCGCGTGGTGCCCGAATTCGCGCCCGGCCCGACGGCCAGCGGCGCGGCCGAATTCTTCGCCGTCGGCACGCCGGAAGACCCGCAGCTGGTGGCCACCGGCCACGGCGCCGATCAGGCCGTGGTGATGCTGCCGCTCACGCCCGCGTCGCTCGACTGGCTGGGCGCCAGCGCCCAGGCCGCCGGCGACGCTGCCGCGCCCGAGCCGCTGCGGGCGGAACCCGCGGTGGCCACCCTGGCCGAGCGCCTGCTGGGCCGCCCGGTGGAACTGCACACCGCCAGCCAGCGCGCCCTGCAAGCGGCCCGCGGCGACTGGGACCTGGCCCAGTTCGACCTGGCCAGCAGCGGCCGCACCCGCGCCCTGCGCAAGGCCGGCAGCGCCGCCGGCCTGCTGGCGCGCGCCCCCCAGTGGCGCGCCGCGCGCTGGGCCATCGGGGTGCTGCTCGTCGCACAGGTGGTGGGACTGAACGTGTGGGCCTGGCAGGAACGCCGGGCGCTGGCGGCCAAGGAAGCCGGCGTGCGCAGCGCGCTCACCCAGACCTTCCCGCAAGTCAGGGCCATCGTGGACGCGCCGGTGCAGATGGAACGCGAGCTGGCCCTGCTGCGCCAGGCCGCCGGCAGCCTCTCGCCCGCCGATCTGGAACCGGTCATGGCCGCCACCGGCGCGGCGCTGCCGGACGGACAACTGCCGGCATCGCTGGAATATGCAGGCGGCGAGCTGCGCCTGCGCGGGCTCGACCTTGACGCCGCCGCCATCGACACGCTGAACCAGCGGCTGATGGCCCGCGGCTACCTGGCGCGTGAACAGAACGGCCTGCTGCAGGTGCGGCTGGAGGTGCAGCGATGAACATCATGCGCAAGAAGCACGGCGCCGGCGCCCCGCCCGGCGGCGCGGCCGCCCCGCTGGCCCCCGCGCTGCAGGCCCGCTGGAGGGCGATGGCGCGCCGCGAACAGACCCTGGTGCTGGCCGCAGGCGGCGTGGTCGCACTGGCCCTGCTGTGGTGGGTGGCCCTGGCGCCGGCACTGCAGACGCTGCGCACCGCCCCCGCCCGCCATGCCGCGCTCGACGCGCAACTGCAGCACATGCAGTCGCTGCAGGCCGAGGCGCTGCAATTGCAGGCCGTGCCCCGCGCACGCGGCAGCGATGCGCTCCGCAGCCTGCAGACATCGCTCACCCAGCAGCTGGGCGCCAGCGCGCAGCTGACGGCAGCAGGCGACCGGGTGACCGTCACCCTGAAGGGCACGCCCGCCGACGCCCTGGCGCAGTGGCTCACGCAGGTGCGCAGCACCAGCCGCGCCGTGCCGCTGGAAGCCAGGCTGACCCGGTCGGCCACCGCCACGGCGGCGCCGGCTGCGCCCGGCGCGCCCCGAGCCGGCACGGCCGCAGGAGCCGGCCTGCCCGGCGCGGCCCCGGCGTCCGCTGCCGGCCCGGCCAGCCCGAGCGGCCCGCCCCGCTGGGACGGCACGCTGGTGCTGGTGCTGCCGCCCACCTGAGCGCCCAGCGTCCGCCGGCGTACACCCGCATTCCGCTGCCTCCTGGCAACTCTTTCCTCCATCCCGCACCCTTCACACCGCTTTTCCCCGTGGCCCGTTCTTCCTCGCGCAACCTGTCCTCCACTGCCGCGCCCCGCTCGCCGTGGGGCTGGGCCGTGCTCGGGCTGCTGCTGGGCGTGCTGCCGGCGATGGCGCTGTTCGCGCCCGCCCGCTGGCTGGCCGCGGGCGTGGCCCGTGCCAGCGCCGGCCAGGTGCAGCTGGCCGAGCCGCGCGGCACGGTCTGGAACGGCTCGGCGCAGCTGCTGCTCACGGGCGGCGGCGGCAGCCAGGACCGCGCCGCCCTGCCCGGCCGGCTGCAGTGGCGGCTGCGCCCGGCCTGGGCCGGCGTGCGGGCCGAGTTGCGGGCCGACTGCTGCACCAGCGCCGCCGAGCCGCTGCGCGTCGCGCTGCGCGCCGGCTGGGGCACGGCGCACGTGGCGCTGGCCGACGGCCGCAGCCAGTGGCCCGCCGCGGTGCTGGCCGGCCTGGGCACGCCCTGGAACACCGTGCAGCCGCAGGGCCAGCTGCAGCTGTCCACCCAGGCGCTGACCCTGTCGTGGGCCGACGGCCGCATGCAGCTGGGCGGCAGCCTGCAGCTCGATGCGCTCGACATGTCTTCCCGCCTTTCCACCCTGCGCCCCATGGGCAGCTACCGCCTGGCGCTGCAGGGCAGCGGCCCGGCCCCCACGCTCACGCTGACCACGCTGGGCGGCGCGCTGCTGCTGCAGGGCAGCGGCCAGTGGGTGGGCAACCGCCTGCGCTTCACCGGCGAGGCCAGCGCCGCGCCCGACCGCGAAGCCGCGCTGGCGAACCTTCTCAACATCATCGGGCGGCGCAACGGCGCGCGCTCCATCATCACCGTGGGTTGACCGTATGAATTCCTTGCCTTCCCAGCGCCTGCATTTTGCTATTAATTTTATAGCTACTTGTGCCCTACTGGCGTGCGCCAGCGGCCCATTGCATGCGCAGACTGCGGTATCCACCAGCACCGGCAGCGTGCGCGCGGGCGAGCCGGTCACGCTGAACTTCGCCGGTGCCGACATCGAAGCCGTGGCCCGCACCATGGCCACCATCACCGGCCGCAACGTGGTGGTGGACCCGCGCGTGAAGGGCCAGCTGAACCTGGTGACCGAGCGGGCCGTGACGCCGGCCGCCGCGTTCGACCAGTTCCTGGCGGCGCTGCGCCTGCAGGGCTTCACCGTGGTGGAGGCGGCCGGGCTCTACAAGGTGGTGCCCGAGGCCGACGCCAAGCTGCAGGCCGGCTCGGTGAGCGTGACGCAGGGCAGCTCGGGCCGCGCGCCTTCGGGCGGCCAGATCGTCACGCAGATCTTCAAGCTGAATTTCGAGAACGCAGCCAACCTGGTGCCGGTGCTGCGCCCGCTCATCAGCCCCAACAACACCATCAACGTGAACCCGGGCAACAACTCGCTGGTCATCACCGACTACGCCGACAACCTGCAGCGCATCGCGCGCATCGTGGCGGCGATGGATGTGTCCAATGCCAGCGACGTGGAGATCATCCCGCTGCAGAACGCGGTGGCGAGCGAGCTGGCACCGCTGGTGTCGCGGCTGATCGAAGGGTCGGGCAGCGCGGCCCCCACGGCTGCCGCCGGCCAGGGCACGCCCACGGCCGGCCAGTCGGACACGGGCTTTCGCACCACGCTGCTGGCCGAGCCGCGCAGCAATTCGCTGATCGTGCGCGCAGCCAACCCGGCGCGCCTGGCGCTGGTGCGCACGCTGGTCGCCAAGCTCGACCAGCCGGCCGCGCCCGGCAGCAGTGCGGCAAACGGCAACATCCACGTGGTCTACCTGAAGAACGCCGACGCGACGAAGCTAGCCACCACCCTCCGCGCCGCGCTGGCGGCCTCGATGGGCAGCAATGCTGCGGGCGGCAGCGCCAGCGGCGGCGCCACCAGCAGCGCCACGGGCGGCCTGTCGCAGACGGGCGGCGGCATGGCGGGCGGCACGGCCGGCGGCAGCTTCGGCGGCGGCGCCGGCGCCATGGGCTCGGGCAGCAGCGGCGCCGGAGGCCTGGGCAGCGCCGCCGGCAGCCTGAATTCGGCCAACAGCAACCAGCCTTCGACCGGCGGGCAGATCCAGGCCGACCCGACCACCAACTCGCTCATCATCTCGGCGCCCGAGCCGCAGTTCCGCCAGCTGCGTGCGGTCATCGACCAGCTCGACGGCCGGCGTGCGCAGGTGCTGGTGGAGAGCCTGATCGTCGAGGTCTCGGCCAACAAAGTGGCGGAATTCGGCATCCAGTGGCAGGGCGTGATGGGCAACTACGGCAACGGCACCGTCGGCGTGCTGGGCACCAATTCCGGCGCGTCCAGTTCCGGGGGCGGGGCCAACATCCTCAGCCTGGCGCTGGCTGCGGCCACCGGCAATACCACCACCATCGCCAGCGCCGCGTCCAACCTGAACAACGGCCTCAACATCGCCGTTGCGCCGCGCATCAACGGCAACTACTACCTGGGCGCGCTCGCCAACTTCCTGGAGAACACGGGCGACGCCAACGTGCTCTCCACCCCCAACCTGATGACGCTGGACAACGAAGAGGCCCAGATCATCATCGGCAACAACGTGCCCTTCCCCACGGGCTCCTATGCCAACACCACCGGCAGCTCCACGGTGAACCCGTTCACCACGGTGGAGCGCAAGGACGTGGGCCTGATGCTGCGCGTGCGCCCGCAGATCAACGAGAACGGCACCGTCAAGCTCACGCTCTACCAGGAGGTGTCGCAGGTGGACGCCTCCACGCTCAACTCGGTCAACGGCCCGACCACCAGCAAGCGCTCCATCGAATCCACCGTGCTGGTGGGCGACGGCAGCGTGATCGTGCTGGGCGGCCTGCTGGAAGACCGCTATGCCCTGGGCCAGGACAAGGTGCCGGTGGTGGGCGACCTGCCGGTGGTGGGCGCGCTGTTTCGCAACGAGAACCGCTCGCGCCGCAAGACCAACCTGATGGTGTTCCTGCGCCCGGTGGTGATCCGCGACGGCGCCACCAGCGACGCGCTGGTGATGGACCGCTACGAGGCCATCCGCGCGCTGCAGCAGGCCACGCAGCCCGCGCCCAGCACGGTGATGCGCAGCGTGCCCGACGCGCCGGTGCTGCCGCCGCTGCCCGCGCAACCCATCGCCACGCAGCCCGGCGCGCCCGTGGCGCCGCGCGCGCCCACGCCGCCGCCGCTGATCGCGCCGCTGCAGCCAGTGCCGCTGGTGCAGCCCGCCGCGCCCGCGCCAGCCCCGGCCTATGTGCCGGGCAACCCGTCGCCCTACAGCCCGCAATAAGGCACGGCCACCCATGCGCCACCCCCTGCCCTATGCGTTCGCGCGCTCCGCGCAGCTGCTGCTGGAAGACGACGGCCAGAGCCTGGTGCTCTGGCACGGCCTGGTGCCCGATGCCGGCGCGCTGTCGGAAGTGCTGCGCAAGCACCCCGGCGTACGCCAGCTGATGCCGCTGGACGCCACCGCGCTGGCCCAGCGCATCAGCGCCGCCTATTCGCAGAACGAATCCAGCGCCGCCATGGTGGTGAGCGAGGTGGAAAGCGACGCCGACCTCTCGCGCATGATGCAGGAGCTGCCGGCCGTGGAAGACCTGCTGGAGTCGGCCGGCGACGCGCCCATCATCCGCATGCTGAACGCGCTGCTGACCCAGGCTGCGCGCGACGGCGCGAGCGACATCCACATCGAGCCGTACGAGCGCCATTCCAGCGTGCGCTTCCGGGTGGACGGCACGCTGCGCGAAGTGGTGCAGCCCAACCGCGCCCTGCACGCCGCGCTGATCTCGCGCCTGAAGATCATGGCCGACCTCGACATCTCCGAAAAGCGCCTGCCGCAGGACGGCCGCATCAGCCTGCGCCTGGGCACCCGGGCCATCGACGTGCGCGTCTCCACCCTGCCCAGCGCCCACGGCGAACGCGCCGTGCTGCGCCTGCTGGACAAGACGCAGACCAAGCTCACGCTCGAATCGGTGGGCATGCAGGGCGACACGCTGTCGCGCTTCGAGCAGCTCATTGCCCAGCCGCACGGCATCATCCTGGTGACGGGGCCCACGGGCTCGGGCAAGTCCACCACGCTCTACGCGGCGCTGCAGCGCATGGACGCGACGCAGGGCAACATCATGACGGTGGAAGACCCCATCGAGTACGAACTGGCGGGCGTGGGCCAGACGCAGGTGAACGCCCGCATCGACCTGACCTTCGCCAAGGCCCTGCGCGCCATCCTGCGGCAGGACCCGGACGTGATCATGATCGGGGAGATCCGCGACTTCGAGACCGCACAGATCGCCATCCAGGCATCGCTCACCGGCCACCTGGTGCTGGCCACGCTGCACACCAACGACGCCGCCAGCGCCATCACCCGCCTGACCGACATGGGCGTGGAGCCCTTCCTCCTGTCCAGCTCGCTGCTGGGCGTGCTGGCCCAGCGCCTGGTGCGCAAGCTCGATCCCGCCGACCCGAGCGGCTACCGCGGCCGCACGGGCGTGTTCGAGCTGCTGGTGGTGGACGACGCCATCCGCGAGAAGGTGCACAACCAGGCGGCGGAGGCCGACATCCGCACCGCCGCCCTGGCCCGCGGCATGCGCCTGATGCGGGAAGACGGCGAGCGGCTGGTGCAGGCCGGCATCACCAGCCCCGAAGAGGTGCTGCGCGTCACCCGCGATTGACGGCTCTGGCGGCCCTGCGCCGCGACGGTGGGTACGGGGGTGCGCGGGGGTTCCGGCGGTGCTCTCCCTACAGTTTGTCTTCCATCAAATGACCAGGCGGTAAGCCGAAAACAGCGCTGTCGCACGGCGAGGCGAACCCACTTGCGTTAGCCGGCTGAAGGCAGATCCGTATCAGTCCAGCGCGGCATGCAGCTCGGCGATCAAGGCCGCGACGCTGCCCACGTCCAGACGCCGGTAGATCGTCTGGATGTGGTTGCGCACCGTGGCCGGTGCGCGGTCCAGCCGGCGCGCTATCTCCTTGTGACTCAGGCCCTGTGCCAGAAGCCAGCCGATCTGCCACTCGCGCGGCGTCAACTGGTCGGCCGCGCAGCGGGGACGGGCGTTCACGAACATCAGATCGCGCTCCACATGGCAGCGCACCACCAGCGTGTGGCCGGCGAACCGTGCGCTGCCGCTGGCGAAGTGCTGCAGGAGCGGCGGCGGCAGGCGGCGGGCCGGCTGCGCACTCCACTCGGTGCGCAGCATCGCATCGAAGGCAGGCGTGGCGTGATAGACGGTGCCGCGCAGGTCCGCGACGGCCTGGGCGCGCTCTCCCTGCGCGGGCTTCAGTGCGTCACCGCCGGGCGCATGGTCTGGCGCGAGAGCCTCCAGATGGCGCATCCGGTTGTAGCCAACGGCCTGGTGAAAGTGCGGCGCCACCGCCGCCAGCAGGGTGCGCTCCCGCTCCGTTCCACATGCGCCTTCGTGCGCCCGGAACAGCGTGATCCACTGCGTCAGGCCATTGGCCGGGTTGGCGGTCGACGTGATGAAGAAGTGCCGCTGCCCGAATCGCCGGCCGTAGGCGCTGATGGCCTTCTGATGCGGGGCGCCGAACTGCGCCGCGGCATCGAAACCGAGCGTGGCGCGTGGCGCCTGCATCACCCGGGCGGCAGCGGTGTCCAGGTGCTTGACTGCCTCGTAGGCCGAAAGCATCTCGGCGGGCTGGCGGTCGAGGTGCAGCGTGTGGATGTCGATACCCGCCACTCCAGGGGTCGCCGATCCCCACATCGATGAATCGAAGGGCAGCACCCTGCGAAGCGCATCCAGCGATGCGTCCTGAAAGGCGTGCAGCGGCTGCTCGTGCGCCAGTCGATACACGTGCAGCAGCAGATCGCTGAAGTCTTCCATGCCTGGGGTCTGAGCCATGCACCCTCCCTCCCTGTCGCGTTGTCGTTGTGTCGATGCCAGGTTGCAGCACGTCAGGGTCGCAACGCATGATGCATTTGCATCATGTCGTTTCCGAACGTATCACCGTAACGTCGGCGCGTCATCTCCACACGTTTCGAGAAATCACGCCATGACCACACGCCGCACCTCCCCCTGCCCCTCTCCCTTCCGCGCCGACACGGGCGTGGCCTTCCCGCCGCTCTACAAGAGCCTGTTGGCCGCCGGCGTGTTGAGCCTGCTCGCCGCCTGCGGAGGTGGCGGGGGGGACAACGACACCGCCTCGCCCGCGCCAAGCCCCGCACCTGCTCCCGCACCAGCACCAGCCCCCGCTCCGGCGGCACCCGCCGCCATCACGCTGTCCGGTACGGTCGTCATCGATCAGGGGGTCCGGGGCGCCAAGGTCTGCGTGGACTTGAATGCCAACCAGGCCTGCGATGCCTCCGAGCCCCTGTCCGCCGCGACCGGTGCCGACGGCGCCTACACGCTGACCTACCAGCCCACCGACGTCGCGGCCGCCAGCGCCTTCCAGGCGGCAGCGGTGCTGGCGGTGGTGGGCGCGTCGGCAGTGGATGCGGCCGACTCCAACTCGACGGCCACCACGCGCGAATACGTGCTGGCGGCACCCGCCGGCAAGGCGGCCCAGATCTCGCCCCTGACCACCCTGGTGCAGAACGCCGTGGCCAAGGGCCTGTCGCTGGCCGACGCAGAAGCCGCCGTGGCGCAGCAACTGGCCGTGCCGGTGGCCAAGCTCTACGACTACCAGGGCGACCCGCTGTCCTCCGCGGCCGTGCTGCCCGACACGGCCCGCACCGCCGCCCAGGTCACGGCCACGGTGTTCGAATGGGGCGGCGTTGCCACCACCGTGGCCGTCGCGGCCCCCGCCATGCCCGCCGCCACGCTGGCATCGCTGAACTACACCGACGCGCAGAACTACACCTATGCCGTGCGGGAGACAGACGGCGTGGTGGATGCGAACGGCAACGTGCAGCAGTTCGAGCGCCGCGCCGGCCTGGCTGCAGGCACCGCACTCACTGGCGCTCAGCTCTACCCGACGCCAGCATCCGTACAGCTCACCGACAACGGCTGGAACCGCTGCGACGGCACGCCGCCACGCCTGAACACGCGGGGCTCGCCGAGTCGCACCCGGTTCTGCGACGGTGCCACCCGCTTCTACAGCGCGACCTTGGTCGAGCAGGACGTGTCGGGCCGCGCCATGGCCGACGTGGTGGCGCAGATGCAGGTGGGCGACAGCCGGCTGAATGCCGAGGGCGTGACACGCACGCCGGTGGTCACCATGGCGTCCACCACCGCGCTGGGCACCGCCACCTTCCCCGCGGGCTCGACGCTGCGCACCAATGTGAGCGCACAGCTGAACTGGCCGATCCGCATCAACAACACGGCGACCGACTCCCTGGGCAACGGCACGCTGGCCAACCTGGTGGCCACCCGCACGGTAGCCGCCGCCAACCCGGCCACTGCCGCCGGAACCTTGCCGCTGGGCCTGGTGGACTCCACCCACAGCCTGCGGGCCGCGTTCATCGACGGCGGCACCGCCCAGCTGTACTGCTGCGACGCCACGGCACCGAACTACACCGATTCCAGCAACTGCACGCCGCTCGCGCAGAGCGCTTTCACCATCCAGGTCATCGGCGGCGTGAACGTGCTCAAGTTCACCGCCTTCCCGACCACCACGCTGGACAGCACGCGAGGTTATGCCGAATACAACGGCGCGGTCTACCAAACCCGGCAGCAGCGGCCCGCCACCGACGTGAATCAGGTATTGAGTTACGCGCAACGCCTCAACGGCACGGCCTGGGGAGCGCTGAAGGCGCAGCTCGGCCTCCAGTGACGGCGCGCCGCTGGCGTTTGCTGAGAAAAAAATAGCGCCTAGCGCTTGGTTCACAGGCGCCAGGGGCTATTCGGGACCTGCATCAGTCCGCGTGGGCGGGTGTGGGGACAAGAACGACCAGCCAGCCCGGGCCGGCATCCCCGGCCAGAGGCAGGCGTCGCGCAAGCAGCCCGCCTTGGCGTCATGTCCTGCGGTCAGGAGTTGCGCACCAGGCCGCGCCGCAATTCCTTGAGCAGCAGCACCACCTGCGTCGACGCATGGCGGCAGGCCTTGAAGGCCTGCTCGGCCTGGCGGGGCTCGTCTGCGGCGATCAGCGTCAGCATCTCGGCCGCCTGGGTGTGAAAGAAGCGGTTGCGGCGCACCAGCATGTCGAAGGCCGGCAGGTGGCCCAGGGCCTGCTGGCCGCTGCCGCGCAGCCACTGGCCCAGCTCGGAGCAATCCTCGCGCTCGATGACCTCGGGCTGCAACTGCGCATCGACCACGCCGTGCAGCGCCTGTTCGAGCCAGGGCACCCAGCGCGCGTGGCTGGCGATGGCCTGGTCGATGTCCAGGCTGGTCAGCAACTGGGCTGCGGCACCGGCCGGCAACGCCAGGGCGCTGCTCTCGCCCTGCGGCAACGAAGTCCAGTCGTCCGGCGCCGCGCGGCCGTCGTCGCGGGGCGGAAAGAGCCGGCTGAAGAATCCCATGGCGGTGGAGGTAGAGCGGAGAGGAACGGTGGAAGGGAGGGCGGCGCGCGAGCACTGCACGCGGAATTCTCGGCCGAGCCGATGAATTCTGGGGATTTCATTGATCATAGCTATCGTTTGTTGACAGATGACCGGGCGAGGTCGGGACGGGCTTATTCCTGACCCCAGCACGGAAATGACCCGGCGCCCACAATGGCTGCATGAACTCCATCCCACGACAACCCGCTCTGTCCATGCTCGATCTGGTGGCAGTGCGCGAAGGTGCCACCGTGGCCGACGCGCTGGCGCTGGCCGTGCGCACTGCGCAGCACGTCGAGAGCCTGGGCTTTCGACGCTACTGGATGGCCGAGCACCACAACATGCCGGGCATCGCCAGCTCCGCGACGGCTGTGCTGATCGGCCATGTGGCGGGTGCTACCCGCAGCATCCGCGTGGGCTCGGGCGGCATCATGCTGCCCAACCACGCGCCGCTGGTGGTGGCGGAGGCCTTCGGCACGCTGGCCGAGCTGTACCCCGGCCGCATCGACCTGGGCCTGGGCCGCGCGCCCGGCACCGACGGACCGACCATGCGCGCCCTGCGCCGCGACCGGGTGGAGACGGAAGCCGACTTTCCGCGCGACGTGGCCGAACTGCAACGCCTGTTCGCCCCGGCCCAGCCCGGCCAGCGCATCACGGCCGTGCCGGGCGCGGGCACCGAGGTGCCGATCTGGCTGCTGGGCTCGAGCCTCTTTTCCGCGCAGTTGGCGGCTGAAAAAGGTCTGCCCTACGCCTTCGCGTCGCACTTCGCGCCCCGCCTGATGCACGCGGCCATCGACCTCTACCGCCGCCTGTTCCAGCCCTCGGCCACGCTGCAGCGGCCGTACGTGGCCATCGGCGTGCCGGTGATCGCGGCACCCACCGATGAAGAAGCCGAGTTCCTGGCCAGCAGCACCTACCAGCGCGTGCTGGGCATCCTGACCGGCCAGCGCGGCCTGCTGCGCCCGCCGGTACAGGGCTATGCCCAGTCGCTGCAGCCGCAGGAGCGCGCCGCGATCGGCGACTTCCTCGCAGCCGGCGTGGTGGGCGGTCCCGACACGGTGCGGGAGGGCTTCGCCGAGCTGGCGCGCGCCACCGAGGCGGACGAATTCATCCTGGTGAGCGACGTGTTCGACGGCGACCTGCGCCTGCGCTCGCTGGAGATCGCCGCCCAGGCCCACGCCGCCCTGGGCGCACCCGCGGCAGCGGCCCTGGCCTGATCCCGGACGGCGCGTGGACGGTGGGCGGAAGACGGGCGGCACCGGCCCGTCACACGGGCGCCTGGCGGCAGCGGCTACCATCGCAGGCTGATCGCCAGCCCACGGGGCCGTGCCGTTCAGTTGGAAACATCGTCGAAGCGCGTGGAGAGCCCGCCGCCGTGCTGAGTGTCGGCGTGTCGGCGCCCCTCGCCATCCGTGCGGACGGGGCCTGACCTGTCTCGCACTGGCCGGAGGTTCCGGCCAGGCCCGCCGAGGCCCGCCGCACCGACGACCGCATCCAACCGTCCGGTCCAGGACCCCGGGGTGTCTTTCCCTCATCCTCCACGCCCGCATGCCCGCCTTTTCCTTTGAAGCGATCGACGCCCAGGGCCAGCCCCGCAAGGGCACCATCGAGGCCGACTCTCCCAAGGCGGCCCGCAGCCTGTTGCGCGCGCAGGCGCTGGTGCCGCTGGGTGTCGAGCCGCTGGCCTCGTCGGCCCAGGCCCCCGGCGGCGCAGCGCCGGGCCTGGGCGAGCGGCTGCTCACCCGCCCGGTGTTCAACGCATCGGGCCTGGCGATCTGGACGCGGCAGCTCTCGGGCCTGGTGGCATCGGGCCTGCCGCTGGAGCGCGCACTCACTGCGCTGGCCGACGAGGCCGAAGGCGACCGCCAGCGGCATCTGGTGGCCGCGCTGCGGGCCGAGGTCAACGCCGGCTCGACCTTCGCGCGGGCGCTGTCGGGCCATCCGCGCGAGTTCTCCGACATCTACTGCGCCGTGGTGGGCGCGGGCGAATCCAGCGGCAGCCTGGGCCTGGTGCTGGAGCGGCTCGCGGATGACCTGGAAGAGCGCCAGACGCTGCGCGGCAAGCTGATCGGGGCGGCGCTCTACCCGGCCATCGTCACGGTGGTGGCCATCGTCATCGTGCTGTTCCTGGTGGGCTACGTGGTGCCGCAGGTGGCCAGCGTGTTCGCCGGCACCAAGCGCGCCCTGCCGTTCCTCACGGTGGCGATGCTGGCCGTGAGCGACGCCGTGCGGCATTACGGCTGGGCGATGCTCGGCGCTCTGATCCTGATAGCAGTCAGCGGCCGCTACGCCTTGGCCCAGCCCGCTTTTCGCCAGCAGTTCGACGGCTGGTGGCTGACCCTGCCGGTGGTGGGCCGGCTGGCACGCGGCTACAACGCGGCGCGCTTCGCCGGCACGCTGGCCATGCTGGCGGGCGCGGGGGTGCCGATCCTGAAGGCACTGCAGGCCGCTGCCGAAACCTTGAACAACCGCGCCCTGCGGGCCGACGCCATGGACGCGCTGGTGCTGGTGCGCGAGGGTGCGCCGCTGGCCTCCGCCCTGGCACAGAAGAAGCGCTTCCCCGGGCTGGTGGCGATGTTCGCGCGGCTGGGCGAGCAAACCGGCCAATTGCCCGTGATGCTGCAGCGCGCGGCCATCCAGCTGTCGGCCGAGGTGCAGCGCCGTTCGATGCAGCTGGCCACCATCCTGGAGCCGCTGCTGATCGTGGCCATGGGCCTGATCGTCATGCTGATCGTGCTGGCGGTGCTGATGCCCATCATCCAGCTCAACCAGTTCGTCAAGTAACCCTCCGGCTAAGCGCCGCATCCTTCCTTCTCAGTCTTCAGCTCTCAGCGCCATGGCCCTCCACCTCAACGACAAGCTGGTCGTCGCGATTTCGTCCCGCGCGCTCTTCGACTTCGAGGAGGAGAACCGCATCTTCGACGCGAAGGACCCGCTGCCCTACATGCAGCTGCAGCAGGAGCGCCTGCACGTGCCGGCCAAGCCGGGCGTGGCCTTTCCGCTGGTGCGCAAGCTGCTGGCGTTCAATACGGCGCAGGCACGGCGGGTGGAGGTGGTGATCCTTTCGCGCAACGACCCGGTGAGCGCGCTGCGCATCTTCCATTCGGCGCAGGACGCCGGCCTGCCGCTGGAGCGGGGCGTGTTCACCCAGGGGCGCGACCCGTTCAAATACCTGCGGCCGCTGGGCGCGCACCTGTTCCTGTCGGCCAACGAGGACGATGTGAGCGAGGCACTGGCGCTGGGCTTTCCTGCCGCGCGGGTGCTCACCCAGTCGGTGGCGGCAGGCGACAACTATCCGGACGAGCTGCGCATCGCCTTCGACGGCGACGCGGTGCTGTTCTCGGACGAGGCCGAACGGGTCTACCAGGCCGAAGGGCTGGCCGCCTTCCAGACCCACGAGATCACCAAGGCGGCGCTGCCGCTGTCCGGCGGGCCGTTCAAGCCGCTGCTGGCGGCGCTGCACCAGCTGCAGCAGCAGGCGGACGTCTCGGGCATGCGGCTGCGCACCGCGCTGGTGACGGCCCGCAGCGCCCCGGCGCACGAACGCGCCATCAACACCCTGATGAAATGGAACCTGGCAGTGGACGAAGCCATGTTCTTGGGCGGGCTGGAAAAAGGCCCGTTCCTGCGAGAGTTCGAGCCCGATTTCTTCTTCGACGACCAGACCGGCCATGTGGACTCCGCCGCGCGGCACGTGCCTGCCGGCCATGTGCGCTCCGGCATCTCCAACCCCCTCCGCCGGGAACCCGAGGCACCGGTGGAGGTCCCACGGTGATGCCTTCATTCCCCTGCCCACCGCTCGCCCGCCCTTTCGCTGACTCCAGCCCGGTCGCCCCGTGGCACCGCGCAGTCCTGCTGGGCTGCGTCGCCGCGTCTTTGGCCTGGGGCTCGGGCATCGCCAGCGCGGCTGGGTCGGCCGTTGCCGCACCCGCGCCGGCGGCGCCGGCCAGCGCCCCCATGAGCAAGGGCGAAGCCAAGGCGATTCGCGAATTCAAGATGCTGGACTTCAACGGCGATGGCAAGCTCAGCCGCCAGGAGGTCGCCCTGGTGCCGCGCCTGGCGGCAGCCTTCGACGACGCAGACACCAATCACGACGGCTTCGTGACCCTGGACGAGGTACGCGCGTTCGCCGTGAAGTACCGCGCCGAGCGGGACCGCGCCAAGGCGGCGGCCGCCGGCACGCCGGCCAAACCCTGACGCCAGATCAGCGCCAAATCGGGCTTCTGCGCCCGTTCAGCAAGGGTTTTTTGCTATTATTTTTATAGCAATCGACCCAGCCGCCGTGCAGCGCATTCCACTCACAGACCGCTGGTGCGCTTGACCTTCGGATCGGCGTAGGTGAGCGGCGTGTTGGGCGTCTGCTGCTCCTGCTGGGCCTGCCGGTCCTGTTGCGCCGCCTTGTTGATCTCCTGCGCCAGTTCCACCGCGCTGCCGCTGGCACGCCACATCGACTGGATGAACTCCAGCAGGAGCTTGGAGATGGGCTCCTTCGGCGGCTCTTCTTCCTTGGCTTTTTCCGCCTTCTTCGCCTCGGTCCAGTCCCGGTTGGTCGCCTCGGCCGTGGCCGAGGGCTTGTCCGGGTCGCGCATCTTCGCGCCCTCCCCCAGCCGGTCGGCCGACTCCACCGGCGCGGGCGCGTTCCCGCCGCCGGCACGCGCGGCCGGAATGGCGACGGCAGCCCCGGTGGGGTACAGGTCGGCGCCCTGCGGGCGCCAGCTCGGCGATCGGTCTAGAGAGGGGATGGACATGGCAGCGGGCTCCTCAACATGGCAGCGGTGACGCAGGCGGAGTAACCCCCTTGTCGTACCCTATAACGGCAAACAAAAGGGGAAATTGAGCCCTTTTCTGCCTTTAAGGCCAAAAACCAGGGTTTACCCCTATCTCCGGATTCCACTACAGCGCCCGCAGACACCCCCGCTTGGGTCTCCAGGAAGCCTTCGGCCCGGCGCCAGGCCTGGGGCGGCTGCTACAAAAACCGTTCGAGCAGACGCCGCGACTGGCGGTCGAGCGCCGTCACGTCGGGCACGCGGAACTGCACGCCGTCGCTGGAGGCGATCAGCAGCGAGGTGCGCACGCCCAGGCGGCGGATGTCGTCTTCCGCCTTGAGCACGAGACGTGCTTCGCCCCGGTCGGTATTGACCGTCCAAGTGCTGGGCGTGGAAAAGCTGGAAACCGCCGTGATGCCCTGGATGATGGGCACGAACTCCCGCGAGGCCAGTTCCTCGTCGATCAGCTGGCGCTGCGCGGCGGGCAGGGCATCGAGCCGGGCGATCCAGATGCGCTCGTGGCCGTCCAGCCCCACCAGCGACACGCCTTCGTCGGGCGCGGCGATGGGAAAGGCCCGCACGGGCACCACGCCGGCATGCTCGGAGCCGTCCGGCAGGCGCAGCACCAGCCGGCCGTAGTCGTTGCGTCGCAGCGTGAAACCCGGCGCCGCGTCGGGAAGGGAGGTGGGATGGTTCGTCATGGAGCTACTTTCGGTTCGTGGGAGACAGGGCTCAGGACTGGCCCGCGGGGTGCGCCGGATGCAGCAGCCCGCTTTCCACGATCACCACGCCGGCGGCCTGGGCGTCTTCCTCCGCCCGACGGGCCTGGGCTTCGTACAGACGCCAGTAGGCGCCTTCCTTGGCCATCAGCTCGTCGTGCGGCCCGACCTCCACCACCTCGCCCCGGTCCATCACCACCAGCCGGTCGGCCTTGCGCAGCGTGGAGAGGCGGTGGGCGATGGCGATGGTGGTGCGGCCCTGCACCAGGTTGTCCAGCGCTTTCTGGATTTCCTTTTCGGTTTCCGTGTCCACGGCCGAGGTGGCCTCGTCCAGGATCAGGATGCGCGGGTCGATCAAGAGCGCGCGGGCGATGCTGATGCGCTGGCGTTCGCCGCCCGACAGCCCCTGGCCGCGCTCGCCCACCAGCGAGTCGTAGCCATGCGGCAGCCGCAAAATGAATTCGTGCGCATGCGCGGCCCGCGCCGCCGCGATGATCTCGGCGCGGGTGGCGCTCGGCTTGCCATAGGCGATGTTCTCGGCGATGGTGCCGAAGAACAGGAACGGCTCCTGCAGCACCAGGCCGATGTGGCTGCGGTAGTCGGCCACGCGCAGGCGGCGCAGGTCCACCCCGTCGACCAGGATGGAGCCCTCGCTCACGTCGTAGAACCGGCTGATCAGGTTGACCAGGGTGCTCTTGCCCGAGCCGCTGTGGCCCACCAGGCCGATCATCTCGCCCGGGCGGATGTCCAGGTTCAGGCCCTTGATGACCGAGCGGCTGCCGTAGCGGAAGCCCACGTTGCGCAGGGTGAGCGCGCCCTGCACCTTCTCCAGCCGGGCGGGCTGCACCGGGTCGGGCACGTTGCTGACGTGGTCCAGGATGTCGAAGATGCGCTTGGCCCCCGCCGCCGCCTTCTGCGTGACCGAGACGATGCGGCTCATCGAGTCGAGCCGGGTGTAGAACCGCCCGATGTAGGCGATGAAGGCCGTCAGCACGCCGACGGTGATCTGGTTGTGCGCCACCAGCCAGATGCCGAAGCCCCAGACCACCAGCAGGCCGATCTCGGTCATCAGCGACACGGTGGGGGTGAACAGCGACCAGGTGCGGTTCAGGCGGTCGTTCACCTCCAGGTTGTGCTGGTTGGCGTCGCGGAAGCGCTGGGCCTCCCGCTTTTCCTGGGCGAAGGCCTTGACCACGCGGATGCCGGGAATGGTGTCGGCCAGCACGTTGGTCACCTCGGACCAGACGCGGTCGATCTTCTCGAAGCCGGTGCGCAGCCGGTCGCGCACGTTGTGGATCAGCCAGGCGATGAACGGCAGCGGCACCAGGGTGACGAGGGCCAGCCAGGGGTTGATCGAGAACAGGATGGCCGCCGTCATCAGGATCATCAGCACGTCGTTGACGAAGTCGAGCGCGTGCAGCGACAGGAAGACGTTGATGCGGTCGGTCTCCGAGCCGATGCGGGCCATCAGGTCGCCCGTGCGCTTGCCGCCGAAGTAGTCGAGCGACAGCTTCAGCAAGTGCTCGTAGGTGGTGGTGCGCAGGTCGGCGCCGATGCGCTCGGATACCAGCGCCAGCGTGTAGGTGCGCGCCCAGCCCAGGCCCCAGGCCAGCAGCGCCGCCGCGAGCAGGCCGCCCAAATACATCGCCACCAGCGTGACCGGGATGGCCTGGCCGTTCTGATAGGGAATGAGGATGTCGTCGACCAGCGGGATGGTCATGTAGGGCGGTACCAGCGTGGCGGCCGTGGACGCCACCGTCAGGGCAAAGCCCGCCGCCAGCTGCTTGCGGTAGGGGCGCGCAAAGCGCCAGAGGCGCAGCAGCACCCAGGTGGAGGTCTGCGGACCCTGCACCCGGGCGCAGGCGGGGCATTCCTCGGTATCGGGCGGCAGCGGGGCGCCGCAGTCCTGGCAGAGGGTGGCCTCCTCGTCCTGCGGGCCGACGGCCGCGCCGGCAGGCAGCGCCACCCGGGCCAGTTGCCGCTCGAACGCCTGCACCAACCGCAGGGCGGCGGTGTGCGCGCCCAGGGTGAAGCGCCAGAGGGCCAGGCGGCGGGTGCCGTCGTGCAGCTCCAGCGTGCCGACGCCGGCATGGTCGATCAGGCGCAGCCCCATGCCGGATTCCAGCGGCCATTCCTGCACCGCGCCGTGCGCGTCCTGTGCCAGCAGGCGGGCGTTGGTCAGCAGCAGCAGGCCCCGCTCGAAGCGCAGGGCAGCGCTCAGGTCAACCTCCAGCTCGGCGAGCACGTTTTCTGAAGGCGCGAGCCTGGCTCGCAGTTCGGCCCCCACGGGGCCCGTCATGACACCCGAGGCGTCCACAGGATGGTGATGTTGCTGCATTGTGTTGGTTTCCTGCGCTCCCGCCGGCGCGTCGTCTCGGCCACAGGGCCTGTATCCGATTGTCTCAGGACGCCTGCCGGCGGCGCCATCATGATCACTGCCTAACGCGCCCGTCCTACAAGGCGCTGACACAGCCGGGGAAGACGCCCCGAGTCGGCGCACAATCCCCCATCGACCCCTCCGTCCGCCGGCCCTGCCGCAGGGCCCCTCCGCATTCCAATCCGCTGCAATCCATGGCGACCTTCAAAGACATCCAACTGCTGCGCATCAACTACCTGCGCGGCCCCAACATCTGGACGTACCGTCCCGTGCTCGAGGTCTGGCTCGACCTGGGCGCCCTGGAGGAATACCCGTCCAACACCCTGCCCGGCTTCAACCAGCGGCTCACGGCCTGGCTGCCGGCGCTGATCGAGCACCACTGCGGCGTGGGCGAGCGCGGCGGGTTCCTGGAGCGGCTGGAGGGCGGCACCTGGTGCGGCCACGTGCTGGAGCACATCGTGATCGAGCTGCTGAA
>Ga0308157_10002639_pt1 | contig 28503 bp, 29 predicted proteins | sample PhyBR1_FD_201035 | JGI IMG/M metagenome (GOLD analysis project Ga0308157, IMG submission 201035) | Phyllosphere microbial communities from UC Gill Tract Community Farm, Albany, California, United States - DLSLB.R1 | ecosystem: Host-associated > Plants > Phyllosphere > Unclassified | place: USA...
AGCTCCTCCGCCTCGTCGCGCGCGGTCTCGAGGGTGATGTCGTCAGCTGCATCTGCCACGTGCTCAGTCTACGAACGGGCACCGACATTCCGAGGGCGGCGTGGCGAGCGCCTTCGGACGCACGAATAGGGCCGGATGACGCGCCCGCGTCATCCGGCCCCTTTCGACCGATCGCCGTCAGCCGGCGGTAGTCAACGAAGCGGGTCTGACGCACCGCTCGCTTTACACCACCGCAGTCATCCCCCCATCGACGAGCAGATTCTGGCCTGAGACGAAGCTCGACGCATCGGATGCGAGAAACAGCAGAGCACCCCACAGCTCCGTGAATTCGCCCCAACGCCCGGCGGGCGTGCGGTGCTCGAGCCAGGAAGTGAACTCCGCGTCCTCGACGAGGTCGCGGTTCATGTCCGTCGCGAAGTAGCCTGGCGAGAGGGCATTCACCTGAATGTTGTAGCGCGTCAGGTCGGCGGCCATGCCCTTGGTGAGCATCACGACGCCGCCCTTCGAAGCGGAGTACGGCGCAATCGTCGGCCGACCCAGGTGCGACTGCACCGACCCGACGTTGATCACCTTGCCGGAGCCTCGATCGACCATGCCCGGCGTCACGAACCGTGAGACGTAGAAAGCGCTCGAGAGATTGCTGGCAATGATCGCTTCCCAGTCCTCGACGGGGAACGCGACGAACGGCGCTCGTCGTTGCATACCGGCGTTGTTCACCAGGATGTCTGGCACGCCGTGCTCGGCGATGAGCCTGCCGACGGCCGCCTCGACATCGGCAGGATCGCGTACGTCGAACGAGACCGACGCGACGACCGCGCCGCCGGCTTCGTCGATCTGCCGCCGTGATTCGGCAAGCGCCGCCTCGTCTCGGCCGTGCAGAACGACGCTCGCTCCCGCCTGCGCCAGCGCGAGAGCGAGCGAGCGGCCGAGACCGCGCGAGGAGCCTGTCACAAGGGCGAGCCGACCGGTGAGGTCGAACAGATCTGACATGGGTGCCGACTTCCGTGGTTTCAGTGGGAGCGGGGAAGGGCGGCGGCGATCGCCGCGGCGCACTGGGAGCCCGCACGGGCGAACCGCGCGGGCGGGGCCATCAGTTGAGTGCGTTGCGCAGACCTGTCAGCCGCTCGACGACGACCACCACGAGTACCGAGAATGCGATCAGGACGACCGACAGTGCGGCGACCGTGCCGTCGGCGGAGTTCTCGACGTACTGCATGATGTGCACGGGCAGGGTCGGTCGCCCCGACTGCGCCACGAACAGCGATACGACGACCTCGTCGAACGAGACGATGAACGCCAGTACAGCGCCCGCGATCACTCCGGGGGCGATGATCGGCAGCGTGACGCGGCCGAACACGACCATCGACGGGGCGCCGAGCACGCGCGCAGCCTCCTCACAGGAGGTGTCCGATGTCTGCAGCGCCACAAGCGTGGTGCGCATCAGATACGGGAGCGTGACGCCTATGTGTCCCAGAATAATACTGAAATAGGTGTTCGTCAGACCGAGCGGCCCGAGCAGCAGGGTCAGGCCGAGCGCCGTGACGATCACAGGAACCAGCAGCGGCGATAACAGGAAAGCCTCCACCATGCCGCGCCCGCGGAAGCTTCCCCGTTGGATCGCGAGCGAAGCCGGGACGCCGATCAGGGCGACGATCACGGTGCAGACGCCCGCAGTGATGAGGCTGTTCTTCAAGCCCTCTCCGAATCGCGGCTGATTCGCCAGCTCGGCGTACCAGTGGAAGGTGAACCCCTCGGGCGGGAAGGAGATGAACTGGTTCGAGCTGAGCGAGATCACGACGACGATGAGCAGCGGCGCCAGCAGGAACAGGTACATCGCAACGACAAGCGCAAGGAACAGCCCCCGGCCGACCGTCGGCCGTTTGCGGAACGTCAGCTTGGTCGTGCTCATGAGTTGAATCCCAACTTCTTGATCACGGCGCCGTAGATCGCGATGACCGCGCCGAACAGGACGAGGAGGATGGTCGACAGCGCCGCGGCGAACGGCCAGTTGAGCAGCCCGGTGGCCTGGTCGTAGACCTCGGTGGCGAGCACCTGGACGATGCCGCCGCCGAGCAGGCGCGGCGTGATGAAGGTCGAGATCGACAGCACGAACACCATCAGCGCGGCCATCAGCACGCCGGGCATGCTCAGCGGCAGCGTGATCTTGCCGAATACTCTCGCCTTGCTGGCGCCGAGCGAGCCGGCGGCCTCTTCAAGCTGCGGGTTGATACGGCCGAAGCCCGAGATCATCACCAGGATCGCGTACGGCATGAAGATCTCGACCAGGCCGATAATCACGCCTGTCATGCTGTTTGCGAGCTGAATCGGTGTATCGATGAGGCCCATGCTCGTCAGGGTGGTGTTGATCAGCCCCTGATTGCCGAGGATGACCATCCAGCCGAACGTGCGCACGACAGCGCTGGTCAACAGCGGGGCAATCGCGAGCGCGATCAGCACACCCTTCCACTTGCTTTCGCTGCGGGCGAGGAACAAGGCGATCGGGTACGACGCGGCGACGCAGAGCACCGCGGTGATGATGCCCATGTAGAACGTGTTGCCGGTGACCTGCCAGTAGTACGGGTCGCTCAGCGCCTGTGCGTAAGTCTCGAACGTGAAGCCGTCGTGGACCACGCCGTTCGGTTCCCCCCGGTTGAACGACATCCGGATCATGTAGATCAGAGGGAAGACGAAGCTCACGATCAGCCCGAGGAAACCGGGCAGCAGCAGCGCCCAGCGCACCCGCGCGTCGCGGCGGCGCGCGGCCCGCTCCTGAGCGCCCGGACCGCGCAGGTGCGCCGCATCTACCCCGGCAAGGGTGGCGGTAGCGGGAACGGTCATGGCTCAGCCCTCCGTCGCTTCGGGGATCACCAGCGCGCCCTCGGGCGCCCACGACACGCGGACGCTGTCGCCCGGTCGCGCGACGTGATCGCCGAGGGTGTGGGTCTCGGCCGACAGGAGGTGCTCGCCCACCCGAACCTGCATCGTCACCGCGTCTCCGGTGTAGCTGGTCGCCTCAACGGTGCCGGTGACGCCGCTCCCCTCCCCTTTCTCGATGACCAGCCGATGCGGACGCACCAGAACGGTGCGGGTGGTGCCTTCGAGTCCTGCGCGGCCGAGGGCACCGGCGGCGCCGAGGCCGGCGACGTCGAGTCGGTACCTCACTTCGCCCGCGGCGTTCGCGTCGGTGACCTTCTCGACGACCTTCGCCGCGAGCAGGTTGGCGCGACCAACGAAGTGCGCGACGAAGCGCGTGCTCGGCCGCTCGTACACCTCCGTCGGTGAGCCGAACTGCTCGATCAGGCCCCCGTTCATGATCGCGATACGGTCGGCCATATCGAGCGCTTCGTCCTGGTCGTGGGTGACGAACAGCGTCGTAGCCTGCGTACGCTGCTGGATCGCGCGGATCTCGGTCCGCATCGTCTCCCGCAGCTTCGCATCGAGATTCGACAGCGGCTCGTCGAGCAGCAGCAGCGTCGGTTCGACGACGAGAGCGCGGGCGAGGGCGATCCTCTGCTGCTGGCCGCCCGAGAGCGCCTTCACCTGCCGGTCGGCGAGGTGTCCGAGCTGCACCATATCGAGCGCCTCGGCGACGCGCCGCTTCTGCTGCGCCTTCGAGACCTTGCGCATCTGCAAGCCGAATGAGACGTTGTCGGCGACGTTCATGTGCGGGAACAGCGCGTACGACTGGAAGACCATCCCCATCCCGCGCTTGTGCACGGGCACCCGGGTGATATCCCTGCCGTCGACGACGATCGCACCCGCGCTCGGATCCATCAGCCCTGAGACCATGCGCAGCGTCGTGGTCTTGCCGCAGCCCGATGGGCCGAGCAGAGCCACGAGATGACCCTCCTCCACCTGCATGTTCAGCTTGTCGACCGCCGGGGCGATCCCGGGGGCGTATTGCTTCGTCAGGTCGACGAGATCGAGTTTGACATCGGTCATATCCACTCCTGGTCTGACGGGGCAGGCCGAGATCGGCCCAGCGCGCAAGCGGCTCTGCTCGCAGGGGAACGCTCTGCCATCGTCCTCGATCGAAGTCGGAAGGTTAACCTCCTGGCCATAGCCAGACGGTATGTGTGCAGACGCGAAACGCCTGTCACATCGGAGGCCGCTCGTCTCGCCCTCGAGTGCGCGGCGGGGGTGGGACGCCGCGGCGGACGGCCCGGAGCACTCGGCCCCGCCGCCGAACCGCCGTCGCAGGACCGATGATCAGCTGGGCACGGCGACCTGCGGCAGGGTGAATTCCCGCAGCACCTCGATGACGACCTCCGCCGCACGAGACAACGGCGTGTCCTCGGCGGTCGCGAGCGAGAACGTCACCGGCAGCACGGGCTCGACGATCCGCAGGATGCGCGCACTGGTATCGGCGAACAGCGACTCCGCGGCGGCCCGGGGCAGAATCGTGGAGCCGATGCGGGAGTTCACCGCTTCGACGACCGGGTACGTGTGCTCGAGCTCGACTGCCACCCGCAGCTGTGCGCCGACGTCGATCAGGGCGGATTCCATCCGGCGCCGCAGAGTATGACCGGGATGCGGCATGACGAACTCCAGTTCGGCAAGGGCCGCCAGCGGCACCTGCTCGTCGCCGCCGCCGGCGACCTCGACGCCCTCGGCAGTGACCAGGCACAGCTCTTGTGTGGAGACTCTTTCGAAGCGCACGCCGCGCACCAGACCCGGGTCGTAGATCAGCGCCGCATCCAGCTGGCCGAGGCGGATCGCCTGGCTATGGATCACTGACAGGGTCTCTACGGTTCGGAGCAGCACACCGGGATAGCGCGAGCGAATGGTCTTGACAATGGGGAGCATCAGCATCGAGAACTGGCTGTACGGGGCGAGCCCGATCGACACGGTTCCGGTGGGACTCGCGTCATCGCTGGCGATGTCGTTGCGTGCCGACTGCTCGAGCTGCAGGATCCCCTGCGCGTAGCGGTACAGCGCGCGCCCGGCCGACGTCGTCTCGACGCCGCGGCGACTGCGTGTGAGCAGCTGCTGTCCAAAATCGGCCTCGAGAGCGGCCACGTGCTGGCTGAGCGCCGGCTGGGCGATGTGCAGGATCTCGGCGGCGCGGGTGATCGTTCCGCAGTCGACGATCGTGACGTAGTAGTGCAGCCGACGGGTCTCCATCGATAAGCCCTTCCTTCGGGGAGTTGATAACCGAATCGTATGCCTGCATCGGAATCGGGTATTTGCCCCGGCGCCCGCGGCCTCCCTAGCGTGAAGAGCAGGCGGGCCGGATCGATGCCGATGCGGCGCCGCTTCCCACTCGAGAGCTTAGGAAGCAACCCATGAGCATCACGGTCGACCTGGTGGCAGACCTCGGCGAGAGCTTCGGCGCGTACACGATGGGCGCCGATGACGACCTTCTCGAGATCGTCAGCTCCGCGAACGTGGCCTGCGGGTTCCACGCCGGCGATCCGCGCGTGATGGACCGCACCGTCGCCGAGTGCGCTCGGCGCGGTGTCGGATTGGGCGCCCACCCCAGCTTTCCCGATCTCGTCGGGTTCGGCCGTCGTGCGATGGACCTCACCCCGGACGAAGTGCGCACCGACATCCTCTACCAGCTCGGCGCGCTCAGCGCGTTCGCCGCAGCGCACGGCACCGAGGTCACGCATCTGTGCCCGCACGGCCGACTCGGCAATCTCGTGATCACCCGCCCTGACTACGCCGAAGCCATGGTGAGCGCGGTCCACCAGTTCGACCCTTCGATCATCGTGTTCACCCAGGCCGGTGCCGTTGAGCCCGCCGCTGACGCGCTCGGCCTGCGCGTCGCGTACGTCGGTGCCGTCGACCGCACCTACGAGGACGACGGCACACTGACGCCGCGCGCGGTCTCGGGCTCGGTGCTGCACGACCCCGATGAGATCGCCGAGCGCACCGTCCGCATGGTGACCCGCGGCGAGATCGTCAGCCGCCAGGGGAACGTGCTCCCCATCCGCACTGACACCGTCCTTCTGCACGGCGACGGCCCTACAGCCGTCGACCTGGCTCGCCGCATCCGGCGCGACCTCGTGACCGCCGGCGTCACGATCGCCCCGCTGCACCGCACTCTCGCGAGCTGACGGCCGCGATGTCCGACGTTCTCCTCGCCCCCTGCGGAGAAGGCGCCCTTCGCGTCACCGCCGTGCACGCTGATCCCGAACAGCGATGGCGCTGCGTTCACCACATCGCAGATTGGTTGAACGCGCACCAGATCCCCGGCGTCTACGGAAGTCTGCCCACGTACGATTCCCTGCTGATCGAGTTCGACCCGGTGCTTGTCACGGCTGCATCCCTCGGACCTGTGATCGATGCGGCGAGCGCCGCCGATGCCCGCCCTGCCCGGCGCCCACGCCGCTTCGTGCTGCCGATGGTGTACGGCGGCTCGCATGGTCCGGACCTGGAGTTCGTCGCGGACTTCCTCGGCCTCACCCAGGCGGAGGTCGTCGATCTGCACTCCGGAGCGGACAGCACGGTACGGTGCCTCGGCGGCCCGATCGCATCGTGCATGCTCGACGGGCCCGCCTTCTCGCGGCCGATCCCACGTCTGGCGGATCCCCGGCTCGAGGTGCCTGAGAATGCGATCTCGGTGGCAGGAGAGCAGGGTGTGGTCGGCCCGGTGAGAGCGCCGAGCGGTTGGCGGCTGATCGGTCTGACGCCGGTGAAGATCATGGACGTCGAGGCGGACGAGCTGATCCCCTATCTCCCTGGCGACCGCATCCGCTTCCGCCCGATCGACTCATCGGCGTGGAGCGACTACGAGGGCGTGCGGCTGCACGAGCTGGCCGAAGCATGCTGATCACCTCGCCCGGGCACACCTGGGTCACCGATCTCGGACGGCTGTCGGGCGCGCGCAGCGGGGTGCCCGCCAACGGCGCCATGGACCACTTCTCGGCGCGCACCGCGAACATCCTCGTCGGCAATGACGAGGCCGCGCCGCTGCTCGAGACGCTCGCCGTCGCCGTGGAGTTCCTCGCGCAGTGCGATCTTCTGCTGGCCGTCACCGGTGCCGAATGCGAGCTGCGCATCGACGGCGCGCTCGCTCCGCTTTGGGCACCCGTGAGCGCCCGAGCCGGCCAAGCAGTATCGGTCGGACCGGCGCGCAAGGGCCTGCGCAGCTACGTCGCCGTGCGAGGCAGCCTGGATGTGCCCTACCTACTCGGAAGCTGCGCGCCGGACACGATGGTCGGCTTCGGCACGCGGCTGCGGGCCGGAGACGTCCTCTCCGGTGCCCGACCGACCGCACCTCTGGCGCACCCCGTGTTCCGGATGCCGGTGATGAGACTGCCCGTCGAACCGCCTGCGCTCGATGATGAGCCGGTGATCCCCGTCACCGACGGCCCCGACCACGCCGAGTTCGGCGCCACCGCTTCCCTGCTGTATCGAGGATCGTTCGCTGTCAGCGACCGCAGCAACCACGTCGGCCTCCGCCTCAGCGGAGAGCTTCCGACGCGGCTGGCGACGGGAGAGGTCCTTTCGCGCGGGGTGCCGATCGGTGCGATCGAAGTCCCCTCGAGCGAGGGCCTGCTCGTGCTGCACCGCGGCCGCGGCGTGACGGCCGGCTACCCCGTACTCGCGGTGCTGACCTCGGTCGGACTCGACCAGATCGCGCAGGTCCGCCCCGGCAGCCAAGTGCGCTTCCGCCGCGTCTCGATCACCGAGGCCCGTGACGCGGTCCTCGCCCAGCACCACGTGCTCTCGCGCCTGCGCCGAGCCGTGCGCACCGTGCTCGCCGCCCACGGCGCAAGCCTCGAACCCATCGCCACCTCCACCGAACGCGAGCTGTCAGCAGTCTGACTACAAGAGAAAGTAGACAACACCATGGTCCACGTCCGCACCCGCATCGACCGTCCCGACCCGGCTCTCGTCCAGGGCCTCGCCAAGTTCTCGTCCGCGACGATCCATGAGGCGCAGGGCCGCAAAGGCGCGCTCTCTCACCGCCTGAAGCCGGTCGACCCCTCAATGTCCTTCTGCGGCCCGGCCGCCACAGTGTTCTCGCACCCGGGCGACAACATCATGGTCCAGGTCGGCATCAGCTATGCACAGCCGGGCGACGTCGTCATAGTCGCTGCCGGCGAGCTCGAGCAGTCGGGTTCCTTCGGCGACGTGCTCGCCACCGCGAGCCAGTCCAAGGGCCTGGCTGCCTTCGTCACGGACTCGGGCGTGCGAGACAGCGCCGACCTGCGGGAGCTCGGCTTCCCCGTGTTCTCAGGGTCAGTGTGCATCGACGGCACCGTCAAGGAGACGCTCGGGCTCGTCAACCATCCGCTCGCCGTCGGCGGGCAGATCGTCCAGCCAGGCGACATCCTTCGCGGTGACGCAGACGGCATCGTCGTCATCCGCCCGGATGACGCGGCCGAGGTCATCGAACTCTGCCAGGCCCGCGAGGACCACGAGACGGAGATCCGCGCGGCCCACCGCGCCCGCAAGGGCGAGGTCATCGAGATCCACGGTCTCACCGAGAAGCTGAAGGCCAAGGGACTCACCGTCGAGTCCTGAGGCGCTGACGCACCCATCGAAAAGAAAGGCAGTCACACCATGAAGCAGTTCACCGGCCGTCGAGCAAAGGTGCTCGCGGCAACTGCGGGTTCGGCCGCAATGCTGCTCGCCCTCTCCGCCTGCTCGGGCGGCGGAAGCGACGGCGGCGAGAGCGGCACCCTCAACATCATCGGCTACTCCGGCATTTGGCAGGAGGCCTGGACCGAGGCGGTCGTCGAGCCGTTCAAGGCCGAGCACCCAGGCATCGAGGTCAACTTCGTCGAGAAGCGCTCGTCGGCCGATATGCTCGCGGCGCTGCAGAGCGAGAAGTCGAACCCGAGCACCGATATCGCTCTCATGGACGAGTCAGTCGCCGAGAGCGGCAACCAACAGGGCATGTTCGCGAAGTTCGACGAGGGTGAGGTGCCGAACCTATCGAAAGTGAAGGAGGAGTTCCTCAACCCCGACGGCTACGGCCCCGTCATCCACCTCGACGCGATCGGCCTCCTCTACGACACGGAGGTGTTCGACACACCCCCGACCAGCTGGGAGGAGCTGTGGAACCCGGAGTGGAAGGGCAAGGTCAATCTGATGGCCCCTCCGTCGCTGCTCGGTCTCGCCGACATCGCTGCCGCGTCCACGCTCGAGGGCGAGGACTACACGAAGAGCATCGACAAGGGCATCGAGAAGCTCAAGGAGCTCGCTCCCAGCGTGCAGACGTTTGCTCCGACGCCGGATGAGTGGCAGAGCATCATCACAGGCCAGACGGTGATCGGCGTCGGACAGAATGCACGCGGCCAGTACTACTCGGACGAGAGCGGCGGAAAGCTCGGCATCGCGTTCCCCGAGGAGGGCACGTTCTACCAGCTGAACACGATCAACGTGGTCGAGGGAGCCCCGAACGAGGAGCTCGCGCTCGAGTTCGCGGACTTCGCCCTCTCAGAGGAGGCGCAGGTCGGCTTCGCCGAGAAGCTCTTCTATGCACCCTCGACAGACGTGGAGCTGCCGGCTGATCTCGCCGAACGGATCATCGCAACGGACGGCTCGGTCAAGATCCTGCCGTTCGAGAGCGAGTTCCTCGCGGGCGTGCGCGACGAGTGGACCGACCGCTTCAAGCGAGAGGTCATTCCCGCACAGGGCTGATGTTTCACTGCGGGGCGGAGCTTCGGCCCGCCCCGCAGACCTGTTCCGCCGCCGTCCGAGGAGACCGTCATCACCGCCCGCTCGCACTGGTGGGCGCTGGCGGGCGTCGCCGCGGCGGCGCTCAACCTGCGCACCGCCGTCGCCTCCGTCGCTCCGATCGTCCCGCTGATCGAGCGCGAGGTGCCGCTCCCCGTGGCCGTCCTCGGCGCTCTCGGCGCACTGCCGCCGCTGTGTTTCGCCGGCGGCGCGCTCGTCGCACACGGCCCGCTGCGTGCGCTCCCGATTCAGCACGGGATCCTCGTCGCGCTCACCGGACTGTCGGTCGGCCTCGCCGGTCGGGCCGCGGCACCCGATGCGGGCTGGCTGCTCGTTGCCAGTCTGCTGGTCTTCGTCTCCCTCGGCCTGCTCAACGTCCTTCTCCCTCCGTTCGTGAAGGCGCGCTTCCGGCGCCGCGGGGCGGCGGTAACCGGCCTGTACATCACGCTCATGGGCGCGGGCACCTTCGCCGCTCCTCTCATCGCCGTCCCACTCGCCGATGCGGGAGGCTGGCGGTTCTCCCTCGCAACCTGGGCAGGCCTCGCCGCTGTGGCGGCTCTCATCTGGCTGCCGCTGCTGAGGACCGTCCCGCACGTGCCGAGAGGTCCGGCCGACGCGGGCCGCCCGTTCTCGCTCCGCCTCCCTGACGCGCTGCGCTCACCTGTGTGGTGGGGCATCTGCGCGCTGTGCGCGACTCCCGGATTCACCTCGTACGCGATGTTCGCCTGGTTCCCCACAATCACCGCTGACACGACCGGAACGGACCCGGCGAGCGCCGGCGCGGTGCTGGCCTTCTATGCCAGCTTCGGCACCCCCGCCGCCCTGCTGCTGCCGCTGCTCATCCGGTTCCGTCACTTCCCCTTCTGGCTCATCGCCGGGTGCGGCGCATCGTTCGTGGTCGGATTCTGCGGACTGCTGCTCGCGCCTACTCACGGCCTGCTCGTCTGGGCCGCGCTGTGCGGCCTCGGGCAGACCCAGTTCCCGCTCTCGCTGATCCTCATGAACGCCCGTGCGCGAACCGCGGCCGGCACCGCCCTGCTGAGTACGACGACCCAGGCAGCGGCTTATCTGACCGCCGCGCTCGGCCCGGTGCTGATCGGCGCACTCCATGATGCGACGGGCGGTTGGAGCGCGCCGCTCGCGCTTCTCGCCGTCGTCGCGGGCGCGGGTTCTGCCGCAGCGCTGCTGGCCGCACCGCCGCGCTTCATCGAGGATGCGCGGCGCCGCTGATGCCCGGCATCGATTCCTTATGGACACATGCAGATCGCCGATGGTCCGCCGCTGTGCTCCCCGGCACCGGCGTCCTAGCGTGGAGCGGGAGCGGCCCCCTTCCCGCTTCTGCAGAGGAGAACCCATGACCGAACATTACGGGTCGGCGCTCGTCACGGGCGCCTCGACGGGGATCGGCGGCAAGCTCGCCGAGCGCCTGCGCGCCAAGGGCCTCGAAGTCCATGCGATCGCTCGCGACGGTGCCAAGCTCGAGGCGCTCGCGCAGCGCACCGGCGCGATTCCGCACGCAATCGATCTCGGCGACACCGCCGCGCTCGAGGCAGAGCTGGGGGGCCTCGAGATCGATGTGCTGGCCAATATCGCCGGCGTCTCCCGCATGGGCAACGTGCTCGACTCTTCGCGCGAGGACATCGATGCACTGGTCGACATCAATCTGACCGCAGTGCTGCATCTCGTGCGCATCCTGCTGCCCGGCATGATCGAACGCGATCGCGGTCACATCGTCAACATCAGCTCGATTGCCGGCCACTACAACTTCTTCGGACACACCGCCTACCACGCCGCCAAGGCGGCCGTGCACCAGCTCTCGCGCCAGATCCGCAACGATACGCTCGGCAAGCGCATCCGCGTCACCGAGATCAGCCCCGGCCGAGTCGAGACCGAGATCTTCGGCCGCAACCTCGGCGGCTCGCCCGAGGCGCTCGCCGAGGCGCACGCCACCTACTTCGAGGGCTACGAGGCTCTGCAGACCGACGACGTAGCCAACGCGATCGAGTTCGCCCTCGACTCTCCGCCCCACATGAACGTGGGGCTCATCGAAGTCATGCCGACCTTCCAGGTTCCCGGCGGACTCACATTCGACCGTCACTGACCGCACCACGACCCGTCATCGAGGACGACATGAGCACAGTAACCATCGCAGACCGCGTCAACCGGATCCAGGAGTCGCCGAGCGGCGCGGCCGCGCAGCGCGTGCGCGATCTGCGCGCGCAGGGTCTGCCGATCCTCAGCCTCACCGTGGGTGAGCCCGATTTCGACACCCCCGACCACATCAAGAGCGCGGCGATCGCCTCCATCGAGGCCGGCGACACGAAGTACACCCCGGTCAACGGCACGCCGGCGCTCCAGGAAGCGATCCTCGGCCGCATCGAGCGCCGCACCGGCGCCTCGTACGCGTCGCAGGAGCTCGTCGTCGGCGGCGGCGGCAAGCAGGTCATCTTCCTCGCCTTCATGGCGACGATCGACGACGGCGACGAAGTCATCATCCCCGCGCCGTACTGGGTCTCCTATCCCGACATGGTCCTCGCCAACGGCGGTGACCCGGTGATCGTCGCGACGACGGAAGCCGATCGCTTCCTCATCACACCGGCTGCGCTCCGCGCTGCGATCACGCCGCGCACCAGCTGGCTCGTGCTGAACACCCCCAGCAACCCCACCGGAGCGGTGTACACGCCAGACGACCTCGCCGGGCTCGCCGACGTCCTGCGTGAGAACCCGCATGTGAAGGTGCTCACCGACGAGATCTACGATGAGATCTACTACGGCTCGGGCGAGGTGCAGAGCCTGATCGCCGTCGCGCCCGACCTGCGCGACCGCGTGCTCACGGTCAACGGCGTCTCGAAGACGTACGCGATGACCGGATGGCGCATCGGCTACGGCGTCGGTCCGGAGTCGCTGGTCTCCGCGATGAACAAACTGCAGTCGCAGATCTCGTCGTGCACCGCCAACGCGAGCCAGGCGGCCGCCGTCGCCGCGCTGACCGGGGACCAGTCGTTCGTCGCCGAGTCCGTCGAAGTCTACCGTCGGCGCCGCGACATCGCGGTGGCAGGCTTCAACTCGATCCCCGGCCTGAGCTGCTTCGCGCCGGAGGGCGCCTTCTACGTCTACGTCAACGCATCTGGCGCTATCGGACGGCGCACTCCGGACGGGACCGTGATCGATACCGACCAGGCGCTGACGCTGTATCTGCTCGACCGCGCGCAGGTCGCCGTCGTGCACGGGGCCGCCTACGGCCTCTCGCCGTACTTCCGCATTTCGTTCGCCACGAGCGAGGACGTCATCACGGCCGCCGTCGAGGCGATCCGTGAGGCACTCGCCGAGCTCGTATGAAAGGTTCAAGAATGGCAGGACGCGTAGCGTCGGATGCGCCGATCGCCCTCGTCACAGGCGCCACGGGCGGTATCGGTGCGGAGATCGCACGGCAGCTCGCGAGCGACCACACCGTGGTCGCCGTCGGACGTCGAGCCGGGAAGCTCAGCGAACTGTCGTCGGTCCCCGGCATCGAGGGCGTCGCGCTCGACCTGCTCGACCTGCACGGTATGGAAGCCTTCATCCGCTCGCTGCCGCGACTGGACGTCCTCGTCCACTCCGCAGCGATCAGCGATCGCTTCTCGATCGACCAGGCCGACGCTGCCGAATGGCGCCGACAGCTCGACATCAACGTCGTCGTGCCGGCAGAGCTGACGCGCTTCGCGCTGCCGCTGCTGCGCGAAGCGCACGGCCAGGTCGTCTTCATCAACTCCGGCGCGGGCCTGCGATCGTATCCCACGCACACTCTCTATTCGGCAACGAAGTTCGCGCTCAAGGCCGTCGCCGACGGCCTCCGCGGCGAAGAGCGCCTGAACGGAGTGCGCGTCTCCACGGTGCACCCCGGCCCCACCGATACGCCAATGCTGGCAGGCGACCTGCGCAAGGCCGACCGCGAGTACGAGTCGGAGAAGTACATCAGGCCCGAGTCCATCGCCGCCGCTGTGCGCGTCGTGGTGGACGCGACCGACGACGCCCAGATCACCGATATCGTCGTACGCCCTCGACTCGAGTAACGTCCACGGACGCCGGACGGGCGCGAGGAAGGGCCGAGAATCCGTCCGTCCGGCTCTTCCCGCCGCCCGAGCGCGCCTATGCCTGCTCGTAGGCGCGCCACGGCGCCTGCGTAGCGAGCTTGCCCCCGCTGACGTCGATGAGCGCACCGGTGATGTAGCCCGCACTGTCGCCGGCGAGGTACGCCACGAGGTCGGCGACCTCCTCGGGTCGACCCCAGCGGCGCAGCGTCAGTGTGTCCAAGAGCGCCGACTGGGCCTCGTCGCTCATGTCGGCGAAGCCGTTCATCGCTGTCGGCACCATGCCGGGCGCGTAGGCGTTCGCGGTGATGTCCCAGGGACCGAGCTCGCCCGCGAGGGTTCGAGTGAGCTGCACGACCGCTGACTTCGACGCGGCGTACACGCCGCCGCCGATCGCCGGATTGATCGCGGCGAAGGACGCCGCGTTGATGATGCGCCCCCGGTGCGCCGTCTTCATCGTCGGGATGACCGCCTGGCACATCCGCAGCACTGCGACGACGTTGACCGAGAAGATGCGCTCCGCCGCTTCGAGGTCGGTCTCATCCAGAGGGCCGGTGAGGTTGAGGCCCGCGTTGTTCACGAGCACGTCGATGCGGCCGCGGCGCCGCAGGATCTCATCGACGGCTGCCGTCACCTCGTCGGTGCACGTGAGATCGGCGATCAGCGGTGTCGCGCCGCCGGCTGCCCGACCGTCGGGGAAGGCGCGGTCGATCGCGTAGACGTCGGCGCCGTCGCTGACGAACCGCTGCGCGATGACTGCGCCGATGCCGCGGGCCGCGCCCGTGACGATGACCACTCTGCTGTCACTCATGTCGCTCTCCACCGTCTCTATTGGTGTCATAATTCAAATCATGAATCCTTTAAAAGATAGTACTTCAAAGCGCCGCGTTCTGATCACCGGTGCGAGCTCGGGAGCCGGGGCGGCCGCGGCCGTGCGTCTCGCCACGACCCACGAGACCGTTCTCGTGGGTCGGCGCGAAGAACGGCTGGAAGTCGTCGCCGAGCAGGTGCGTGCTGTCGACGGCAGGGCCGTCGTCGTGCCTTGGGACCTCACTAAGGCACCGGCGACCGATCTCGTGTCCGCCGTCGGGCACATCGACGACATGGTCTGCGCGGCTGGTCTCAACACTCCGCGCCGCTCCTGGGCCGAGATCCTCCCCGACGAACTGCACGCGATCATCACGACGAACCTGACCTCGGTGGCCGACCTCGTCGCCGCCTCGCTGCCCGCGCTGCGCTCGTCCGGAGGGACGGTCGCGATCGTCTCGTCGCTGTCGGCATGGGTCACATCGCCCGGGGCAGGAATCGCGTACCGCGCGAGCAAGATGGGACTCCGCGCGCTGTCCGAGGGACTGAACGAACAGGAGGCGGCCCACGGCGTCCGCGCCAGCATCATCCTCCCGGGCGACATCGACTCCGACTTCCTCGAGCTGAGGCCCAGCGTCCCGACCGCAGATGCGCGCCGCCGCATGCTCGCCCCCTCTGACGTCGCCGAGGCCATCGCATTCGCGGTGACGGCGCCGCGGCACCTCCGCATCGACGAGCTCGTCCTGACCCCTCTCGGCACGGTCGAACGATGACCTCCCGAGTCGATGCTGTCTTCGATCTGACCGGCTCCAGGATCTGCCGCGGCATCTTCCTGCCGGGCGAGGCCCTGACTGCCGAGGCCGTACAGGCCGAAGCCGACTGTTCGCGCACCGTCGCAAGGGAGGCGCTCGGACTCCTCGTCTCCCTCGGGCTGCTGCGCGTGCGACGGCGCATCGGCTACGAAGTCCGACCGGCGGAGCACTGGTCGCGGCTGTCGCCCGATGTGCTGCGATGGCTGCTCGCCGGCCCGGATTCCGTCCGCGTGCTGCACGAGCTGATGGATCTGCGCTCCGTCGTCGAGCCGGCGGCGGCCGCGGCCGCCGCCGCTGCGCAGGACGGGGGCGCGGTGGAACCTGCATCGCGACTCTGGGCCGCAGCAGCCGCCGCCGACCGCGATTCCTTCCTCGCCGCCGACGTCGACTTCCACCGAGCGGTGCTCCGCGCCGGCGGCAATCGACTGTTCGAAGCCCTCGGCGCGCTGATCGCCGAATCACTGCCGCCGCGAGCGGACGCTGGCGAGCAGCTCTCGCTGTCCGAGGCGCGAGCGCACCTCGACCTCGCCGATGCGATCGTAGCCGGCGACGCCGATGCCGCCCGCTCGCTCGCAGCATCGCTCACCGAGCACGGCGGCGCTTGAGCCGCGAACGATAACAGAACACTATGTCGACAGCAGAATCGGGTATTGGCCCGCTGCTGCGGCCCGTCCGTATGGTGAACCCGAGGCGCCCCGGCCGAGCAAGATCGGTCGTTCCCCGGGCCGGCCCGATGACGGCGTCACCGACAGGAAGGTCCGCAATGGCCAGATTCAGCTCAGTCGACAATCGACGGGCCCGCATCGCAGACATCGCAGCGACGCGCGGTTTCGACAGCGTCCTGCTCTCGAGCCCTGCGGGCGTCGCTTACGTGACCGACATCGATGTCCGGCGCTTCGTCGGCCCGGTGCTCGCTCGGGTATCCGCCGACGGCAGCCTCCGGCTGACGGCGTCGAGCAACGACCGGGCGGCCCTCGACGAGGTCGTTCCCGGCGCCGACGTCTCCTTTTGGCGAGCCGAGCCTGGCATGTCCGCGGGGACCCGCGCCGCGGACATCGCCTGGCACTCCCGCGGCCGAACTGCCGCGGAAGGACGCGCCTTCGTCGGCGTCGCCGCTCCCGAGGCGCTGGCCGCCGGCCGCGACATCCTCGCCGAGGCTTCACGTACTCGCTTCGACGACGAGCTCGCGCTGCTCCGCGACGCCGGGCGGCTGTCCGAGATCGCCTACACGGCGACCGTCGACCGGATGCACCCCGAGCTTCGCGCCTTCGAGATCGCCCGAAACGTCGACCGGTCGCTGCGAGCAGCGGGAGGCGGCGGATGGTGGTCGCTCGACGAATCGGAGAACGGGCTGAGCTCCACCACTTCCTTCCCCGAGGGAATCGTCGGACTCCTCGATCGACGGCAGGAGACAGGAGTGCTCGACGTCGAGGACCCGCTCCCGTTCCATCTGCTGCCGCTGTCGGGCGCGTACGGCGTCGCGTCTGCCACGACCGCCGTGCTGACCGAACCGACCCGGGAGGTCCGCGCTGCCGGAGAAGCCCTCAGCTCCGCTCTCGCCGCGGCTCTCGCGGAGGTTCGCGCACATGCTCTGCCCGGTGCCGTCGACGCCGCCTTCCGCTCGAAGGCCCCCGAGGGCGCGGATTTCGTCGGCTTCGTCGTCGGCACCGGCCCCGGTGATCCCGTACTCGCGCCGGGGGCTTCACGCCGGCTCGACGAAAGCAGCGCGGTGAGCCTTCGCGCATCCGCGCCGGCGATCCCCGGCCGGCCGCGCATCGTCTTCCAGACCACCGTCGTGGTCACTGCCGACGGGGCGGACCGCCTCGACCCGGTCATCCCCCTCCGGCTGATCGAACTCTACTGAGCAAGGAGCGCACCATGGATTCCGTCCCCTTCACCGTTCCGTCGGTCGAGCTCCGCGGCGGCGCTCGTATGCCGCTGGTCGGCTACGGCACCCATCCTCTCCGCGGAGAAGACGCCGCTGCCGCCGTCGCAACCGCGATCGACGTCGGGTTCCGAAGCATCGACACCGCTACCCGCTACCTCAACCAGGACGCAGTCGGCGAGGGCATCAGGCGAGCCGGGCTGCCCCGCGACGAGATCTTCCTGACTTCGAAGCTGCCGCCGGACTCGGTCGGCTACGAGCGCGAGGTGCTCGAGAAGAGCCTCAGCCACTTCGGCGTCGACCAGCTCGATCTGTGGCTCATCCATTGGCCTCCGGGAGGCCGGCCGGGCGCTCAGGCCTGGCGCGCCTTCCTGCGAGCCCGCGAGGAGGGACTGGTGCGCGCGATCGGCGTCAGCAACTACTCGCTGGGCCTGCTCGATGCGCTCGCACAGGAGACGGGCGAGTACCCCGAAGTCGTGCAGCTCCAGTGGAGCCCCGTGCACTACAGCGAACGCTTCCTGCGCGGCTGCCAGGAGCGCGGCATCGTGGTCGGCGCCCACAGCCCGTTCCGCAGCGCGCGCCTGGACGACCCCGGTCTCGTCGCGATCGCGGAGGCGCATGAGCGCTCTCCGCGCCAGGTGATCGTTCGCTGGAACGTGCAGCACGGGGTCGCCATCGTTCCGAAGTCGGCTCACCGCGAGCGCATGGCCGCGAATCTCGACATCGGATTCGAGCTCTCGTCCGATGAGATGGCTGCGATCGATGCGCTCACCGAAGTCGGCTGAGGCCCGGTACATGACGACGCAGATGCACCCGATCAACCGCCTCCGCGCTACCGCCCGGTTCGGCGCGTCCTGCCTGAATCGACGGCAGTCATGAGCACCGCGACGCGACCCGACGAGGCAATCGCGGTTCGTGACTTCTCCATCTCGTACCGCGTCGACGGCGAGCTCGTACCGGCCGTCAGCGACGTGACGTTCTCGCTCTCGCGCTCCGAGCGCCTGGCAGTCGTCGGCGAGTCGGGTTCGGGCAAGACCACCCTCGCCACGGCGATAGCGGGCCTGCTCCCCCACGGCGTCGCCCACGTGGAGTACGCCGACGCCCGCATCGCCGGGCGCGACGTCGACCTCCGCGTCGGACACCGGGTGATCCCGATCAGCCAGCTCGGAGTCTCGATGATCTTCCAGGATGCGATGACGTCGCTCGATCCGGTGGCTTCGATCGGCCACCAGTTCCGCACGGTGCTCGCGTCGGGCGAGCGCCGCTCCCGGCGCGACGTCCGAGGCGAAGCCGCGCACTGGATCGACCGGGTCGGCATTCCGCGTCCCGAGCGCGTACTCGGCCTGCGCCCGTACGAGCTGTCGGGCGGCATGCGCCAGCGCGTCATGATCGCGCTTGCCATGTGCAGCAAGCCGGCCGTGCTGATCGCCGACGAGCCGACCAGCGCCCTGGACGTGGCCGTCAGCCAGCGGATCATGTCACTGATCCTCGAGCTCACCGCCGAGCTCGGCACGGCCGTCATCGCGATTACCCACGATATCGATCTGGCGCAGCGCTACCTCGACCGCACACTCGTCCTGCATCAGGGCATCGTGCAGGACTTCTGCGCAACAGACGGGCTCAGTGCGCCGGAGCGCTCGGCGTACACCCGCGCACTCGTGAAGTGCGTTCCCCGCCTGCGCGACTTCGACCGTACGTCGCTGCCGACTCTGGCGGCGACGATGCGCGGAACCGGGATGGGGGGCGCGTGATGGCTGAGAGTTTCGAACTGGTCCTCAGCGGCGTTCGCAAGGACTACGGCCGCGGCAGCACGGCCCTGACCGCCGTGCAGCCGTTGGACCTGCGTGTCACCGAGGAGTCCGAGCTCGGCATCATCGGCGAGTCCGGTTCGGGCAAGTCGACCCTGTCGCGCATGATCGTCGGCCTAGAGCACCCCACGAGCGGAGAGATCGTCTTCGACGGACGGTCCGTGAAGGAATGGCTCTCGACGCGCAGGTCTCGGCTCGAGTTCCGCCAGCAGGTTCAGTACGTCGCCCAGGACACGACGTCGTTCGACCCGCGCAAAACATTGGGCGAAGCCGTGGCCGTTCCCCTGCGCTTCCTCCGCGGCATCACCGACCGCGATGAGATCCGCGACCGGCTCGACGCCATCGCCGAAGAGCTCGCACTGGACCCCGCAATGTATGAGCGGCTCCCCCACCAGGTCTCCGGGGGCCAGCGCCAGCGCTTCGCCTTGGCCCGCTCGCTGGTGGTCGAGCCGCGCCTACTGCTGTGCGACGAGGTGGTCTCGGCCCTCGATGTGTCGGTGCAGGGCACGGTTCTGAATCTCATCAAGGGCTTCGTGCAACGGCACCGGATGGGGCTGATGTTCGTCGCCCACGGCTTGCCCGCGGTCACCTTCATCAGCCGGGAGCTGCTGGTGATGAAACGCGGCGAGGTGGTCGAGTCCGGCCCCGTGCGTGACCTCGTCGAGAGCCCCCAGCACCCCTACACCCGGGAGCTCATGAATGCGTACGACCTGGATGACGGCCGGAAGGAACTGTCATGAACTGGTGGCGAGGCAACCGCTGGTGGCTGGTCCGCATCCTCCGCCTCCCGCTCGACGTCTTCGTCTTCGCGACGATCGCCTTCTTCCTCATCCGGCTCCTGCCGGGAGATCCGGTCGTCGTCTCGCTGGCGTCGCGCAACGAGCCGGTAACCCCGGAGAGCGTCGCCGCACTCGAGGCGCAGATGGGGCTGGACGGCTCGATCTGGAGCCAGCTGCTGCGCTTCTGGGGCGGCATGTTCCAGGGCGACTTCGGCGCCTCGCTGGTATCCGGCGCGCCGGTGACCCAGGAGGTCTTCAGCCGCTTGCCGTCCACCGTCGAACTCATCCTGCTCGGCCTCGGCGCCGCGTTCGTCGCGACCATCGTGCTCGGCTTCCTGTACACGCGCTTCTCCAACCGCGCTCTGCGCAAGTCGATCCAGGTCTACAGCTCGTTCGCCACCACCGTGCCGGTATTCGTGATCGCGGTGTTCGCCCTGCTCCTGCTCTACGTCAAGCTCGGATGGCTCCCCGCACCGCTCGGCAGGGTTTCGAGCGGCGTGCTTCCCGTCGTGACCGGCTTTCCTCTGCTCGACGAGGCGATCACCGGCAACTGGCGCATGCTGGGCGAAACGCTGGTCCGATACATCATGCCCGTGCTGGCGATGATGCTCGCGTACACACCGAACCTCCTGACGCAGTATCTCGGCGGTCTCGATCGTGAGATCGCTCAGACGACGACGCGCTTCCAAGTCGCGTCGGGGGCGAAGCGCGGTTGGATATTCTTCAGCGTTTTCCGCCGGTCGCTCTCGAGCGTCGTCGTCGTCTTCGGGCTCTTCTTCGGATCGCTCATCGGCGGCGCAGTCACGATCGAGAATCTGTTCGGCTTCGGCGGCATCGGCCAGCTCGGCGTCCGCTCCGTCGAGTCGATCGACTTCCCGACATTGCAAGGGTTCCTGATCATCGTCGTCGCCTTCTGCCTGATCGCGATGCTCGTCGTCGACCTCGTCAATATGTGGCTCGACCCCCGCCGTCGGCCCGGCGTGGCAGCGGAAGGAAACTGACATGACGAACACCCAAGTCCTTCGCGCGGCCGCGAGTCGCAAACGGCGCAAGCCCGGCCTCGTCCGAGCGGTACTGGCACTCGTCCCGGTGTTGGTCCTCGTCACCGTTGCCGTGTTCGCCCCGGCGATCGCACCGTTCGACCCGGAGCGCTCCGTCGACGCAGCCCGCCTGGCACCGTCGGTTTCGCACTGGTTCGGCACCGACGCGGTCGGCATGGACGTCTTCTCGCGCACCGTTTACGGCACGCGGATCGCCGTCCGATTCGCCATCGTCGTCGCCCTCATCGCGACGATCGGCGGGATCCTGATCGGCGTCTTCATCGGCCTCAGCGAGAGCAGCCGGGGTCCCCTGGGCCTGCTCGGTCGGCTGCTGAACCAGATCAGCAACTACATCATCGCCGTGCCAGACATCATCCTGGGCATCGTCATCGTCGGGATCATGGGCGCCTCCGATCTGACGCTCACCATTGCGATCACGCTGTGCCTCATCCAGGCTCCGATCAAACTGACACGCGTCGAAGTGCTGCGGGTGCGCGGTGAGAGCTACCTCGAGGCTGCGGAGATGGCCGGCGAGCCGGCGTTGCGCTCGGCGCTCGTCCACGTCGTACCGAACTCGCTCGGCCCGGCCATGCGCAACCTACCGCTGATCTTCGGCAACTGCGTGATCATCCTGGCCAGTCTCGGCTTCATCGGCGTAGGGCTCCCGATGCCGACGCCGGAATGGGGGTACATGATCTCATCCGGTGTGTCCGCGCTGATGCTCGGCCAGTGGTGGCCTGCCGTCTTCCCTGCGATCTTCGTCCTTCTCTCAGTGCTCGCCGTCGCCTTCACCGCGCGCGCCCTGCCCAAAACGTGGCCGGTTCTCGCCGACCGCTTCTCGAAAATCATCCCTAACAGGAGGAACTCCCTTGCGTAACTCACGTCGAACCTGGGTCCTCGCCGCCGTCGCGGCGGGCGCCCTCGGTCTGAGCGCCTGCGCGGGCACTCCCGGCAGCGGAGCGGGCGGCGACGGTGCCGCCGGCGCCGATGCCGTCACCGTGGCGGTCGCCGCACTCCCCACCAGCTACGACCTCGAGGGCGCGTGGAACGCGTCGAACGAGAACTACACGGCGTGGACTCAGCTGCATGCCAACCTGCTCAACTACAAGTACGTCGAGAAGGACGGGGTGATGGTCCAGGACTTCACCCAGTTCGAAGGCGTCCTCGCTGATGCCGATAACCCCTACGAGATCAGCGACGACGGACAGACCTATACCTTCCACCTTCGCGAAGGCGTCGTCTCGCAGGCCGGCAATCCGCTCACCGCCGAGGACGTCCGCTGGTCGATCGAGCGCAAGCTCGAGGTCGCCGGAGGTCGACTGCCGCAGGTCGCCGACTACTTCAACTCCGTCGACCAGGTCGAGGTGATCGATGATCACACGATCGCCTTCCACCTGGACGGGGTCGGAAACGACAACGTCTTCCTGCCGATCCTCACCGGCCAGATGGGACACATCTGGGACAAGAAGGCAATGGAAGAGCACGCCACGGAGGACGATCCGTGGGCCGTGGAGTGGGCTACGCAGAACTCGGGCGCCGGCTTCGGACCGTACGAGGTCAGCTCCGAAACCGAGGGCCAGCAGCTCGTTCTCGAGGCGAACCCTGACTACGTACTGGGTGAACCTGCTGTGAAGAGCGTCACGATGCAGGTCGTGCCAGACTCGGGCACCCGTGCCACGATGCTCAACTCGGGCGACGTCGACGTCGCCGAGTCGCTCTCGCCGACGGATCTGGCCGCCGTCGCCGGACAGGAGAGCGTGCAGATCCCGTCCGTCGAGAACTCGATCGAGTTCCTCGACCTGTCGCTCCTGGAGAACAAGGCGCCGTTCGACGATCAGCTCGTACGGCAGGCGTTCAACTATGCGATTCCCTACGACAAGATCATCGACCAGGTCTATCAGGGATATGCCAAGCCGAGCCCAGGCTGGTTCACGCCGACGATGGGCGTGCCCGATCTCTCCACGGAACCGGCTTACTCGTACGATCCGGACAAGGCGAAGGAACTTCTTGACGAGGCCGGAAAGTCGTCCGTAGACGTCACCCTCACTGTCTCGAATGCGGTCCCTGACATCATCGATACCGCACTCCTGATCGCTTCTGATGCGAAGGACGCGGGTTTCAACGTGCAGGTGGAGCAGGCATCAGCCGCAGACTTCGGCACGGGCCGCGCCGAGCAGACTTTCCAGGCGCTGATCGCTCCGATGCGCGTTCAGATCCAGGTTCCGTCGTTCGTCAACAACTTCTTCCTGCCCGGCGATCCGAGCAACACCAGTGCTTTTCAGCCCACACAGGAATGGAAGGACCTGATGAAGACGGCGATCGACGCCGGCGAGGCGACGAGCGAAGAGGCGGCGCCGCACTGGCGGGCCGTGAACGACTTCATCAACCAGGATGCGAGCCATATGGCGATGCTGTACAAGCAGCCCAACCAGGCCTTCAGCACCAGCCTCGACGGGATGTCGTACCGCTACGACAACACCGTTGACTACGCGGTGCTGAAGCCAGCCGGAGAGTAGGGCGGCGCGCGGAAGCCGGGGTCCAGCGAGCTGGACCCCGGCTTCCGCAGCGCTGCGGCTCAGTGGGCGCCGAGCGGGAAGCGCTGCCGCGACTATTCGGAGCGGAGCTGCGGATCCTCGGTGACCTCGATGATCACTTTTGAGGAGAGAGTGGAGTCGGCAGCGCAGGCGAATGCACTGAGCGCGTCGTCAAGCGGGAAAGCATGGCTGATGGTCGCGCCGATGTTCGGCTGCTCCGCGAGCAGAGCGATCGCTTCGTCGAACTCCGAGTCGAAGCGCTGAGTCCCCTGGAGCGCGACCTCCTTGGACACCAGAGCGGCCAGCGGCACCGACAGATCTCCCGCCGGCAGCATGCCGAGCTGAAGCACGGCTCCGCCGCGACGAACGACGCGGAGCGCCGTCTTCAGCGAAGCAACCGCGCCAGCCGCCTCGACGACGACATCGAAGTCGTCATCGCGCAGTTCCGCTGCTCCTCCGATCCGGACCGCCTCGTCCGCGCCTACCGAGATCGCCGTGTCGAGCGGCTTCTGATGAAGGTCGGCCACCGTGATGGATGAGGCACCCGCTCGGCGCAGCGCGGCGACCGCGAGCACGCCGATCGGCCCCGCTCCGCTCACGAGGACGCGGGATCCCGAGACTCGATCTCCGAGCAGACCGACGGCGTGGAGCGCCACCGCAAGCGGTTCAGCGAGCACAGCCAGACGCAGCGGCAGCCCGTCCGGAATCCGACGGAGCTGCTGCTCGGAGACTCCGAGGTATTCGACGAATCCACCTTGAGTGTGCGGTGAGGTGGATGCGCTGCCGAGGTACGTTCCGCCGATCGCAAGGTTCAGCCCGCTCCCCCGCCGAGCTCCGACCTCGGGCGTCGGAGTCGCAGGGTGGACGGCGACGGGATCTCCCGGGCGGAAACTGCTGTCGTCGTCGGACTTGGCGACGACCCCGACGACCTCGTGTCCGAGGACGAGGGGTTCCTGGATCGAGTAGACCCCATTGCGCCCGTGAGCCGCGTAGTGCAGATCCGAACCGCAGATACCCCCGTAGGCGATCCGTACTACGGGTCTGCCGGTCTCGGCCTCTGGACGCTGCCGCTCGACGATCCGCAGATCATCGGCACCGAATGCCGCAATCGCCTTCATATCCTGATTCCTTCCGTAGTGGCCGCGCTCAGCGGCTCAGATAGCCGCCGTCGATCGGGATCACCGCGCCGTGAACGTACTGAGCCGCATCAGAGACGAGGAACAGCGCGGCACCCGCGAGATCCTCCGCGCGCCCCCAGTCCCCCGCCGGGATTCGCTCCCGGATCTGACGGTCCCTCGTCGCGTCGGCCATCAGCGCCGTATTCATCTCGGTGCCGATGAAACCGGGAGCCAGTGCGTTCACGCGCACGCCCCTGCCCGCCCATTCGTTCGCCAGCGATTTGGTGAACTGCGCGACGCCGCCCTTGCTCGCCGCATAGGCGGACGCGGTGAACCCGCCGAAGAACGACAGCATCGACGCGATGTTCACGATCGCGCCTCTCCGGCGCTCCACCATCGGCCGCCCGAAGGCCTGCGCGAGCCTGACTACCGAGCGCAGATTGACGTCGAGAACGTCGTCCCATTCATTCAGGGGGAATTCCTCGAACGGATGCCTGATGTTGATGCCCGCGTTGTTGACCAAGATGTCGACCTCGTCGGACGCCAGGATCTGATTCGCTGCAGCCTCCAGCTGGGCATGGTCCGACAGATCGACCTGCACGGAACGGTGTCGCTCGTCGGGGCGGTCGTCGGCGCGGCGCTGCATGCCGATGACCGTCGCACCGTTCGCGAGGAAGATGTCGCTGATCGCCCGACCGATGCCGGAGCTCGCCCCTGTCACCACCGCCGTGCGGCCGGTCAGGTCGGCGCTGAACGCGCTGCTCATCTTTCGTTTCCTTCCGTTGTGCGGGCCGAGTTCCGCGATCCCGTTCGTCGTTCCCGGAGCGCGAGCACCTCGGGGTTGACGACGTGCTCGGGCACCCGTCCCTCCTTCACATCGAGCAGCGCAGCGATCGCACTGTCGCTGACGGCCGCGGCGAAATCGTCGGTCCAGCACAGCGAATGGGGGGACAGCACCACATTCGGCATGCCGACGAGCGGATTCGACACCGGCAGCGGCTCGTACTCGAAGACGTCCAGGCCAGCGGAGGCGATCGCACCGCTTCGGAGCTGTTCGATCAGGGCGGACTCATCCACCACGGCGCCGCGCGCCATGTTGACGAACGTCGACCCCGCCGGCATGCTGCGCAGCAGATCCCCATCGATCAGACGGCGAGTGCCGGAGTTCGCCGACACGAGCACGATCACCACGTCGCTGGTGCGCATCAGCTGCGCCAGCGCGACCTGTTCGATGCCGATCTTCGCGACGAGCTCGGGGCGCGGCGTGCGGTTGTACGCCTGCACATCGAGACCGAGCGCAACCAGCGCGCGTGCCACGTCACCTCCGATACCGCCGAGGCCGACCAGCCCGATCTTCGAACGATCGAGACCGCGTCCGCGCCAGCGCTCCCTCGCCGACCAATCGCCCGCGCGCACCGAATGGTCCTTCGCCACCAGGTTGTGCGTCGTGGCGAAGAGCATCGCCAGCGTGGCCTGCACCATCGGGCGACGCACCGCTGCGGGTGTGTGCGTCAGAAGCACTCCCGCCGCTGACAGCGCACCGACATCGATCGCATCGTATCCGGCGCCGAACCTCGCGACGTGACGTACGCGCGGTGCCGAGCGCAGCGTCTCGGCGGTGACGGACTTGGGCCCCAGGACGAACAGCGCATCGAAGTCTGCCACTGTCCCGCCATCGATCACCGGGTCGGGAACCGGGATGACCTCCCACTCCGCTCCGGCCTCCGTCAGCCGGCTCAGCCCGATGTCGCCGAATGCCGTTGAGCCATCGGCGCGCGCGTACTCACCGGTTACGGCGATGCGATAGGTGCTCATCGCGCTGCTTCCCCCGTTCCGATGCTCCGAGTCATCGCGTCAGTCGCGCCCGACGGGCAGGATGCGCCGCAGGTAGTCGCGGTTGTCGGCGCTCATCGCGATGCCGTCGCCGCCGTAGTGCTCGACGACGAGCGGGCCGGAGAAGCCGTGAGCAACCGCATAGCGCAATGCCGTCCGATAATCGATCAGGCCCGCTTTCATCTCCACCGGCGCGGTCGCGTACGCCACCCCGGACTCGATCGTCCCGCGCGAGTAGTTCTTCACGTGCCAGTAGTTGGCATGCGGCAGCGTCACCGCGAGCATGCGCTCCCAGTGCTCGACCTCGCGGTTGAGGCGGATGAGGTTGCCGATATCCGGGTTGAGGCCGACAGCCGGGCAGTCGATCATTTCGAGGAGCCGCAGCGCGTCGTCCGCCGAGCCGAGGACGGTGTTCTCGTACATCTCGAGCGCGAGCTCGACGCCCACCGATTCGGCATGGGCGCCGAGTTCGCGGATACGGGCGGCCGCGACGTCGAACTCCTCGTCGCTCGGCCGGCGCTCCTGCCGTGTCTCGTCCCAGAACCAGAGAGCCTGCTGCTGGGCCGAGGTCAGAGGTTCGTGGAATCCCGTGCAGACGAAGCCGATGCCGCGCGCGGCGGCCACGTCGATCGTCCGGTAATGGAGCTCCATGCTCGCCTCGCCGAGCGTCGGATGGATCACGCTCGAACGCGCAACGGAGATCCCGATCGCGTTCAGTCCCAGGTCGGCGATGACCCCGAACAGCTCGTTCTGGCGCTCCCCGGTGAGGTCGGAGGGGCTGACCCAGGTCGTCGGCAGTTCGATATCACTGAACCCTTCGCGTGCCGTCGGTGCCAGATGACGGCGCCACACCGAAGCGGAAGCCTCCGCCGTGCGCGTGCCGTCGGCGAGCGTTCCCGGCAGCTGGGGCAGTCCCGCTGCGATCGGCCACTCCGCGGGGCCGAAAGCGGGCTCGACGTCGATAGCGACATCGAGGTTCGGCCTTGTGCGCTCCACGCTCATCAGCCGATCCGAGCGCCGCCGTTGATGTTCAGCGTCGCACCCGTGATGTAGCCCGCATACTCACCGCTCAGGTAGTAGAGCAGTTCCGCGACCTCGACGACTTCGCCCACACGCCCGATCGGCAGCCGACCGAGGAAATCGGGGAGCCGATCCGGCGTCAGCGCACCGCCCATGATCTCGGTGTCGATCGTGGCCGGCGCGATCGCGTTCACCGTCACGCCCCGGGGGGCGAACTCGAGCGCCCATGATCGGCTCATACCCTCGATCGCAGCCTTCGATGCCGCATATGCCGCTTTGCTGTAATTGCCGCCGCCGTTCTGCGCCGCCGTGGAAGAAATCGACGTGATCCGCCCCAGTCCGCGTTCCAGCATTCCCGCCGCGACCCGGCGCGTCACCAGGAAGGTCCCCGTGGCATTCACCGTCATCGTGCGCTGCCAGCGCTGCAGGGTCAGCTCCTCGTACGGAGTGGGATCAGCGACGCCCGCCGCGTTCACGAGCGCCACCGCCGCCGGAAGTTCAGTCTCCGCACGCGCGACCGCGGCATCTACGCTCGCCTCGTCTGCGATATCCACGGAGATTCCCGCCGCGCTCACGCCGAACTCAGCGCTCAGCTCGGCGGCAAGAGCTGCGGCGCCCTCGCCGTCCAGGTCGAGAAGCGCGAGGCTCCACCCGCCGCTCGCGAATCGTCGCGCGGTCGCGCGCCCGATGCCCTTCGGCGAGGCCGCACCCGTGATGACGGCTGTCCGGGCTTCTGGGAAGGCATTGACCATGGGAGAAGTTCCTCTCGTCTTCGAGATCGGATCGCGGTCGGCGCGATCGCTCGATTGTGGATGCTCGGGCATGCTCGGCGACGTCCGGAATCGACCCGAGCAGAGGCCGTCCGCCGACATCGGACCGGTCCCGAGGCCTCAGGGGCTGTCCAGCCGCGCGCCGATCCGCGACCAGCGGGACGGTGCGGCCGGATCGGGAGCGCGGTGTTCAGTCACGCTTCCAGCCTAGGAACGTCTCATCGCCGGGAACCAGCGCGGATGCTTATCGTGCCATACGGAGTTCGCCGCCTTCGGACGCACGAAAAGGGCCGGATGACGCGCCCGCGTCATCCGGCCCCTGATCGACCGATCGCCGTCAGCCGGCGGCCGGCCCCGTCGAGTCGCGCACGGTGAGGTGCGCGGCCATGCGCTC